>Ga0210025_1000707_pt1 | contig 40583 bp, 33 predicted proteins | sample CryGeyme20150102_FD_183989 | JGI IMG/M metagenome (GOLD analysis project Ga0210025, IMG submission 183989) | Groundwater microbial communities from Crystal Geyser aquifers in Utah, USA - Crystal Geyser metaG 2015-0102 (SPAdes) (version 2) | ecosystem: Environmental > Aquatic > Deep subsurface >... | reverse complement strand
TCTGCCAATTAAAAGAGCTTTATTTAGTGAGCCCATATTTTTCTCCGTTTGTAGTGATAATTAATTTGTTTTGAAGATAAGACGCTTGAAACTGAAAAACCTTACAAGGAAAATGAATTTTTTTGAACTTTTTTTTTAATCAAGCGTTATTTATATAAAAAAGGCAAAGCCTAAGGTCATGTTTTTCAATTACATATAAGAATTAATTTTTCTAAATATTTTTTTTACTTTTTTAACCTAAATAGAAAATATTTACTCAATTCTAGAACATTTGCATTTCTAGGCTATTATTTTGATGTCAAATTACTTACTTCATTTATCTCATATTCACGACTTATATCAGATAATTTTTGATTTGACATCATAAAAAAATGATTCTTACTATTTAAAGAGAGTCTTATTCTTGATTTTGAGGATTCCACTTCGAATCTTCTCTCCATTCTATTGGATCTTCAGAATTTGCGACATAATATAATACGTTCGTGAAAGACTCATAAAAGCGTTCTAAGTAATCATAATCTAAACTTGATGACTCATCAGCTAATTGATGATAATATTTATTTAGTTCATCGGTAAAATCTGTAAATCCTAAAGAATAGGATAAAGTTGGGACACCTTTTTGAGTTAAGATAATATTGTCACTACGTTCAAATAAACGGAATTGAGGAACAGGATCAACCAAAACCTTTAGTCCCATTTCCTGAATTGGCTTTATAAACAGTGAATCATTCTTATAATTTGAAAGTCCAATTAGACTAACAATTGAAGTATCATTATAACCTGCATTATCTAAATTTATTCCGAAATAAGTGTTTTTTAGAGGGAATAATGGATTTTCAGCATAAAAACGACTTCCTAACAAACCTTTTTCTTCGCCTGTAAATGCAATAAATAAAACAGGTCTTTTTGGTGATAACTTTTGCAACACTTTAGCACCAACCAACATGGCTGTTACACCAACTATATTATCGCGCGCGCCATTGTAAATGGAGTCCTGATCAGCTGGAAGACCTTTTTTATAGCCAATATGATCATAATGTGCCGTTACTAAAACTGGATAATTTTTGAATTTCGAATCAGAACCTGGAATATAAGCAGTTATATTTTGATCTTTTAAGGGTTCGAATCGCTCAGATTCTGACTGAATTTTAACTGTTTTTGCTCTTTTTAAAGCGTTTCTACTTACAAATTTGCCTTCAACAAATAAAACTGGAGTTTCATTTTCTGCATCAATTAAAGAGTAGACAGAGCGGTTAAATCGGTTTATTATAGAATTCCATTTAATTTTTGAATCAGGTAATAATACAATCGCTGCTTTTGCATCTGCTTTAACAATTTTTGCATAAAAAGAATCTAACCATGTTTGAAAAGTAGAATCTGAAGAACTAAATAATTCATTTTCACTTAATCTGTAAACTATCATTTTATCACGATATTCCCATTTTGATGCTTTTTCTGCATCCCAATCGGACATCGCAGCTACTTCCGCTTCAATATTTAAAGTTCTTACTTGTTTTAAACCTATTAATTTAGCAGGCGTTGAAAGTTTAAGATTTTTACCTAATTCAATTGATGCGTTAATCAATTGAGGGGTTTTATAAATCGTAACAGCTTGTGAATAAGAAGATTTTCCAGGATAATAATGCGTCCCAATTGTCTCAAATTCATCCATTATCATTTGAGCAGCGTATTTACTTCCTAAAGAACCCATTTCTCTACCCATCATTCTATCATCTGAGAGATTTTCTATAATTGGTCGAAAAAATGATTGTTTAACGTTCATTTTTATCTTTTCTGGAGTGGTCTCACAAGAAAATAAAAACGAGAGAATGCCGACATAGAGTAAAGACTTTTTAATTGACAACATATTTAAAAACTTTGTTAGTTGATTACTTTCAATAATTTACATCAGGCAAAATAATAAAATCTTTTGCCATTCGAGCACGTTTCTTTTTGTATTTGAAAACATACTTATAAGGAACACCTGCAAAATATCCGCTTACGCCAAAAACAGATGCAAAACCTAAAGATACAGCTTGATTGTGTTGAGACAGAAATGGTTGCGTAGGCTTGTCTAGTACCCCAAGGTTAAATGCTAAATAACCTAATGTGTACCCTATTCCCAAACCGAGAATCGTTCCCATAAGTCTACTCCTGTAGGATATTTTTGAAACTTCTTTGATTGGAACTGAGATTTCATTTGTTTTAAATCGATTATCATACCAAGTCACCCGATATTTATTATAGTGAACGTAATACCCTTCTTGAAAAGTAAGAAAATCATTTTTGAAAACTTGAGTTGATGTTCCCATAAACACATCAACAGTTCTGACAGGTTCTAAACGATTGGTTAAATCTTCAATATAAATAGTCTTTGTACAAGCTGAAAAGAAAACGAGCCCAACAATAATAAACTTCCACAAGTTGGAAGTAAATAATTGGCACATTCTATTCTTTTGGCTTTGAAACATCTTAAATGATAGTCATTTCATTAGGCGATTTCAATCTTAATGATTGCTTAATTTGAACAGAAACATTGCTTAAATACGTTTTTTGAGAATTCCGTTTACTATTCTTTGTGAAATAAGAATATAATCAAAGGCTAGCCCATGATTGTTTAGGATTCAATAACGTTATTTTAACTATGCAATGTTTTAACAACAATTGCTCGCAGACAAACTTTTTGAATAACTATCAGATATTCATTAATTATATCATCCTCTCATCAAAAAATCAATTCTACTTTATAAAACTAAAAAAGCCCTCAATTGAGGGCTTTTTTAATAAATATGACAGATTTCTTTATTTATCAGTTAAGCTTGAAATTCCTGGAAGTACTTTACCTTCTAAATATTCAAGACTTGCACCACCACCTGTTGAAACGTGAGTTACTTGATCACTTAAACCAGCTTTTTTAATTGCTGCGGCAGAGTCTCCACCACCAATTATGGTAATAGCGCCTTTAGTTGTTGCTTCTGCCATAGCTTCTGCAACTGCAAATGTTCCTTTTGAAAAATTATCCATTTCAAAAACACCCATTGGGCCATTCCATAGAACTGTTTTTGCATTACGAACTGTTTCAGAGAATAATTCTGCAGATTTTGGACCGATATCTAAAGCCATATATCCATCTTCAATTCCATCTTCATCAACCGTTTTGAAAGGCGCATCATTACTGAATTCCTGTGAAACTACTGAGTCAATTGGTAATAATAAGTTCACACCTTTTGCTGCAGCTTTTTCCATTAATTCTTTAGCGAGTGATACTTTATCCTCTTCTAACAATGATTTTCCAATTGGTAAACCTTTAGCTTTGTAGAAAGTGTAGGTCATTCCACCGCCAATAATAATTGAATCAACCTTATCAAGAAGATTTTCTATGACTCCAATTTTATCAGAAACTTTTGCTCCACCTAGAACAGCAACAAAAGGTCTTGCTGGTGAATTTACAGTTTCTTCTAAATACTTAATTTCTTTTTCAAGTAAGAAACCTGCAAGTGCTGGTTTTATGAATTCGGTAACTCCAGCAACTGAAGAGTGAGCACGGTGAGAAGAACCAAATGCATCATTTATAAATACATCTGCTAATTCAGCGAATTGTTTTGACAATGCAGCATCGTTTTTAGTTTCACCTTTATAGAAACGTACATTTTCTAAAACTACGATTTCACCAGGTTTTGCAGCAGCGATTACAGCTTTTGCTTTATCACCAATAGCTTCTTCTGAAAAATGAACAGGAACAGAAACTAACGTTGCTAAGTGATCGGCAACTGGTTTTAATGAGTATGCTGGATCAGGACCGTCTTTTGGACGACCAAAGTGGGAAGATAAAATTAGTGTTGCACCTTGATCTAGTACATAATTGATACTTTTTAAGGCTTCTACAATTCGGTTATCATCAGTAATAACACCATTTTTGTAAGGAACGTTAAAATCAACACGCATTAGGACTTTTTTACCTGCTAGGTCTACATCGCGTAAGGTTAATTTTGCCATATCGGGAAACTTTCGTTAAAAATTTGATTTTTGTTAATGAGTAAAAATACTCATTTTATAGCGGTTCTAAAAAAAAGGTTCGTCTATCTGAAATAAATGCTATGGAAGGGTTTTTCTAAAATCAGGAAAATAATTTTGGTAACTCATGTAATGATTCAATAAGAAAATCGGGCTGATAATCTGCTAAAACTTGTTTAGAATAAGCACCAGTCGATATTGCTACACTAAGATAATTATTTTCTTTTGCGCACCTTATATCATTAGGCGTATCACCAATAATTACAATGGATTCCGAAGATATATCAAAAGGGAAATGTAGCTTAGCTTTGGTAATTGCTTCAGCGGCCATTACGGTTCTATCTAAAAATCCGTCTCCAAAAATCCCAAAACTTGCTTCAAGAGGAAATCCAGCATTGCGAACTTTAAGTTTTCCTGTGACCTCGTAATTTCCTGTTAGAAGTCCCCAATTAATTTCGTTTTTCGTAATCCAATTTGCTACTTCATGAGCGCCATCTAATAAATCAACATCCTCTTGTTTCAATTCATTTTGCATGAGTTCGATATATCTCGATTTCAGTTGCTCATATTGATGTTTCATTTCAATATTGAGATAACTTTGGAAAATATCGTGATCTGTTCTTCCTGAAAATTTCTTTTCGCGATGAATCTCTTGGTGAAGACCGACTGATTTTAAGGATTCATCAACGATATGAAGCATACGATGATATTTTACGTTAAGAAGAGTTCCATCAAGATCGAATAAAAAAAGTTTTGATGACATATAAAGTTGAGCATTTGTATTCCGATAAGGAGTCTAAGATATGCAAGTTCAAACGATTAATAGCACCCTTTTCACCCAACCGATTCAAACTGAAACGGGAGCACCGGTATTATCATTCAATCCTATTCCGCCTGCAAATGTGGTTGCGGCGTTTAATATTCCAAAAGACGGGCAACGTCCTGAAGACAAACATCCAAAGAATAAAAACCCTTATATACAGGTTTCGGAAGAAAAAGAAGTTGAGGATAAAAAACTACCTGAATCATTTAAATTAATTTTATCACCTGATTTTAGTGAAATTTTCAAAGCGTTTTTAGTTGCTAACAGTTCAAAACTAGATCAAGTTCAGCGTTTATTTCGTTTATCTAATGGGATGCGTGAGAATCGTGTTTTTTCTACAATGTATCAAAAACTTCCTACGTTGATTGAAAGACGTGAAATTGCTGCACAACAAGTGTTATTATACCATTACAATAAGCCGGGTAATCGCTTTATTGGGAATATGTAGTTTTTTTTGAAGTTTATTTTGGATAACTGCTATCGAGTAGCTTGCTGAATGTGTGTTTAGAATTTATAAAACTTAACCTTATTCAGCTTATGGATCTTCAGATTTAAATCCTGAAATTTTTGAGTAAATTCCCGATTTTTAATAGTTTGTTCTTCATTTTATTTCGAAGATCTCTCCACTTCGACTCGTTCGTGTTTCATGCTTTTGATTTGGGAGTATTGGCTCGTCTTTGGTCGAGATGACATGGGTTTTAATTCATAATTAAAAATTCACAATTCAGAATTTTATTTCGAAGATCTCTCCACTTAGACTTGTTAGTGTTTCTTGCTTTTGATTTGGGAGAGTTGGCTCGTCTTTGGTCGAGATGACTTGGATTCATTCGTAATTTAGAATTCAAATTTCACAATTTGACTAAGTCTTTGGACAATTTTTATAATTGGCCAATCCAATTGTCGTCTTTTACCCTGAAAAGACCTATTAAATAATGAAGTAAATCTTCATCTAACTTTCCCTTATTTACTGCTTCTATATTTTGATCTAAGTGTTTTAAATTAGTTGTTCCAACTATTGCAGTATCAACGCCGTACCAAAAACAAGTAAATCTTAAGGCTATTTCTGCCCATTCATCACCATAATCTAAGCCCATTGTTTTCATTCTGTGCCAATAAGCTTCTGCGTAATCTCCATGTGGCTGCTCCTTAAAACGCCAAGGTGCGTTTCCAATAGGTCGTTTAGCAATAACTCCCATTGAATGTTGTTTGGCCTTAGGAAGCGAAGTATGCAATACCCGCTGATCGAAAACATTTATTGAAGTTTGAATTGAATTTAAGCGGTTTGTGTAAATACCATAATCTAAGGATTCATTTTCCCCAGAATATCCAAATGCTTTAATTTTCCCTTCTTCTTTTGCTTTTTCTAAAGCTAAAATAACATCCCCTTTAACTAAGTGGTATCTATCACATGAATGAAGAAAAACAATATCAATAAAGTCTGTATTTATTTTTTTTCTTGCATCGTCTATTCCTTTATAAACGGCATCATACGTCCAGTCTTGAACACCTTCAACACCATAACCGACTTTGGTTGAAAGAACTATTTCATCTCTCCTGTTTTTACATAAAAATTTACCAATTCGTTCTTCACTTAAATAATAGCCTTTTGCTGTATCTATAAGAGTAATTCCTCTATCAACAACTTCATTTAATATTTTTTCGACTTCTGAATCACTAATTGCAGCTGACCCTATATGCCCTGCACCATAACCTAATGCGGAGACTTTTATTCCAGTATTCCCGAAATCTCGATGTTCAATACTTAGTTTCATAAATAGACTTTACCTTAAATTGTAGAAGGATTTAAAATAATTGATTTCATTCTGCCAAACAATGTAATAGTTAAGCATTTGTAATAATTACGTTTTGCTTGATGCTTGAAATTTCTGCTTGAAATTCAAATTATTGTTGGTTAAGCTTAATTTTATTTCAAAATCAAAATATTTGATTATTTCTTTAAAGCTTGAATCGATTGAATTCGTTCTAAAACTGGCGGATGCGAATAATGAAGTTTAACGTAAAATGGATGTGGAGTCAGGTTTGATAAATTGTCTCTTGAAAGTTTTTTCAATGCAGAAATCATTGATTCTGGGTCCTTAGTATTATTTGCAGCAAAAGCATCCGCTTCAAATTCATGCTTTCTTGAAAGTTTATTCAAGAAATAAGAAAGTATCATTTGTAAAGGACTTAGAACCATGGAAAAGAAAATGATTCCTGCATAAATTGGAGTTGTTGACATAAAAAATGCTTCATATAAAGCTTGCTCCCTCATGAAAACGCCTAAAAGCCAAAAAGTTAAAAATGAAGTTATCACATTAAGAATATTAGACTTAATTATGTGCTTGTGTTTATAATGACCAATTTCGTGTGCTAAAACAGCCACTAATTCAGGTTCAGTATGTTTTTCAACTAAGGTATCATATAAGGCGATTCGCTTATTTTTTCCAAACCCTGTAAAGAATGCGTTTGATTTTGCTGAGCGCTTAGACCCGTCAATCACAAAAATATTTTGTAAATCAAATTTCACTTTTGCTGCAAATTCGAGAATTGCAGATCGTAAACTTCCATCTTCCAATGGAGTGAATTTGTTAAAAATCGGCATAATCCATTTTGGTGCAATGAATTGAATAATCACAGTAAATACTTGCATTCCCAACCAAGCGTAAAGCCATGCCAATGGACCAAGCATTTCTAAGGCCCAAAGAACTGCAGATATTAATGGAATTCCTAAGACAATAGTTAAACCTAAACCTTTAAGTGCATCTATTATATAGGTTTTCCAAGTTGTTTTATTAAAGCCAAAGTGTTCTTCAATAACAAATGTATTATACAAGCCAAAAGGAGTACTCATGATTCCAGAAAGAAGACTTAAAGAACCAAGGAAAATTAGAGCTGTTGGTATGAATGAAAATTCCAAAGAAAGGGCCCAATTGTTAATCCATTCAAATCCACCCAAAAACCAAAAAGCAATAAAACCAATTAAAGAAACAGCGTCTTCGATCCAACCAAACTTAGTTTTCACTTTGCTGTATTCTTGAGATTTAGAATATGCTTCAGCGTCGTAAACATCTTCAAACTCTTTTGGCATTTTAGGATTTAGTGCTTTTAGATTTAGTTTATCTGCAATAAAGTTCATTACAGATCCCAAAATAACGGATATTAAAATAATCCAAGTAATGGTATTAACGGACATAAAACTAGTTTGAAAATTTGATTTGTAATTACGAAATGAGCTGCCAAAAGACAGTATTATTATTCTTTTTAACTTGCTTAATATTAAAATTGTGAATTTTATTAAACTTGAAAGTCCTTGGTTCTCTTTAAATAAATAAAAAATAATTTCGCTTAAAGTGAAATCTCCAAATTAAATAGAGATCACACTTTGCATTTCTGCGAATCACTTGAAAAACGATAGTAAAATGAAAAGCTTATTTTTTGGATTTACCGATACCAAAAAAAGAAAGAACTTTTTTAACAAAGCTTTCTGGTTTAGCTTTTTCGTCTTCCTGTTTACGTACTAAGTCGGCGCGTTTAACTAATAATTTTGCTTTTTTACCTTGTTTTGATTCAGATTTTGACACTACTGAATCAGTACTTTCTTCGCTATCTGAGGTTCTCTCAGCTATTTTTTTTGCCCTTTTCTTTGGTTTAGAGCTTTTAACTTTTTCTACAACTTCAGTCGTGTTTGTTAAAATTGATTCTTCATGATTGAGATTCTCTTCGTCTTGAGTTGCTTTTGGATCATGATGCACTTCTTTTCTAGTAGTTTTCGAAGATCGAATAAACTGTTTAGGATCGTGTTCTGAAGCAGTAGAAACGGGTTGCGCCAATAATGCTTTAGCCATTTCTAAATCTGTGGTTGTTTCAGCTTTATGATGTGTGCCGTGAGCTTTTCTTTGTTGACCACCGCTTCTATGATCGTTTTTGCGACCAGAATGACCTTTTACTGAATTAAATAATTCGTTTAGTGATTCTTCGCTATATCCTTCAGGAAGTAATTCTTCAATTTCGGTTTTCACATGTTTTTTAATGCGATCAAAAGCTCTTAAGTCTTTTGGAGCAACTAAGGTAACTGCAGTTCCTTTTGCATCTGCACGACCGGTTCTACCGATTCTGTGAATATAATCTTCAGGTTCGTTTGGAATTTGGTAATTGAAAACATGACTTACATCATCTACATCAATTCCACGAGCTAAAACATCTGTTGCAACTATTGCTTTAATTTTCCCTGATTTAAAACCAGCTAAAGTCATCTCACGTTCAGCTTGTTCACGATCACCATGAATTACACCTACAGAGATTCCAGCTTTTGATAAGCGTTTGTATACCAAGTCGGCATCACGTTTAGTTCTTGTGAAGACAATAGCTGAAGTAACATCTTCAGCACCGACAGCGGTAACAATAACTTCATCACGAATTTCCTCAGAAATTTTATACACAATTTGACGAACACCAGAAGCTGTTCTTGCAACGGAACAATCAACACGGACAGCATCGTTTGTAATCGCTTTAAAGAAGTGATCAAGCGTGTCAGGAATGGTTGCACTAAATAAAATGTTTTGTTTCTTCTCAGGAAGTTCAGAAACTATTTTTTTCACATCGGGCATAAAACCCATATCTAACATTCTGTCGGCTTCATCAAGAACCAAATACTCCACTTTTGAGAAATCAACATGGCCCATTTTGATGTGATCTAATAAGCGACCTGGAGTTGCAATAATAATATTGGCTCCATCAGTACGAAGAGCTCTATCTTGAACTCCGAATTCTGTTCCATCGGTTCCGCCAAAAACGGTTGCGGAAGTTATTCCTGAATAATAACCGATAACAGTTACTTGCTCATCTATTTGATTCGCTAATTCCCGAGTTGGTGTTAGAATTAAGCAGCGTACGCCTACTTGTGGTACTTTAGATAGGAGTTCAAGAATTGGAACTACGAATGCCCCTGTTTTACCTGTTCCTGTTTCAGAAGATGCGATAATATCTCTTCCGGATAAAACCGGTAGAATGCTTTCATACTGTATTTTTGTTGGGGCGTTAAAACCTACATCACGTAGCCCGTCTAGAATGGGCTCACTTAGCCCTAAGTCAATAAAATTCAAAGGATTACTTATTATAATTGTTTATTAAAAAATGGTTTGAATGGACAATTAGCAAAATTTTACCACAGTATTGATATTAATCGTATTTGATGCTCTACATCATATAATTAGCAATTCTCAAAATCTGTACTATTTTCTCGTGATGCAGACCCATTTGTCATCACATCAAATCAGCACGAAAAAAATTATGAATCAATTTGTGGTAAAAATGGGATTCTAGTCCTTTATTTGTTCAAACTGAGTTTCAAATATACGAAGAGTTCTGTTCTGTCTTATGTAAATGAACCAAAAAGGTAAAGCGGCGATAATCATACCGATTAAACCCACGATTCCAGCTTCTGGTCCAAATGCACCGCCACTAAAAAAAGTAGCGTTTTCAGGCATTGTATAGACATAAATACTGTTTTCAATTGCCTGACCACTTACAGGAAAACCAAATAATCCACCTTGAAACCAATTCCAAGAAAAGTGCAAAGCAAAGGCTCCGTACATTCTGCCGGTTACCGCAATTGGCCAAACTAAAAGAATACCAGCCAAAGAAATATTTAGGGTTGAAACAAAACTTGTATTTGGATTAAAAAAGTGAAGTAATCCAAAAATGATTGAAGTAAAAATTGCGGCAGCCCAAAATCCCTGTTTAATACTCATTGAGCCAAAACGAAAACCATCAGAAATAACTCGAAGCATGTAGCCTCTTACTTGCATTTCTTCTGTAATACCAACAGCAATCATCAACATAAAGAAACCAATTACTTTTTCTGTCAAAAGTGATGAATTCATTTCAAAACTTCCACCATAAAATACTATTAATAAAGCAATTATACCCATTGCCGCTGCTCCTGAAACTAAGCCAAAAAGACAATCTACTAATATCACTTTAGCGCCATCTCCAGTCAATAAACCAATAGTTTTAAGCGGTTTTTGATCTACATATCTTAGAACAATCCATGATGCAAGTGGCACCGAAATCAGCATAGCAAAAGGAATTTGCTGGTATTCAGCAGGAAGCAGTTTTAAAAGAAATGCAACAGGAAAAGTTAAAATGATGACAAGCATTATAAAAAAGGCTGTTTTCCAACCTGCTCGCCACTCTTTATTTGTATTTAAAAAGATTGATGTGAAGAAATCCATACGATGAGTTTTATTCTAATTTTTGTATAAGATATAAAGAAAATTTGCGAATTAGGACTCACAGATCTTAAAGGTCGGCGAGTCCTATTTCGTTTACTTTTTTCGAAACAGGCTTATAGTCAAACTCTTTTGATAGTTCAGAATCAAAATGCGACTGAATTATTTTTGCATCATTTTGCTGAGGATTTAACCAGTTTGAATAATCCTTTTTGGAAATACAAACCGGCATTCTTTCATGTAAATCAAGCATTTTACCTTTTGAAACTGCGGTAAGAATAGAATACGTCCATAGATATGTATTCAAAATAGGGTCTTTCCAATAAGAATAAATTCCTGCGAAAGAAATCAGCTTTTGCTCTGGATGAAAAATATAGAACGCTTTTTTTTCTTTTAAAGACATTTGTTTCCATTCATAAAATCCGTTAGCAGGAATTAAACATCTTTGTCGAAGTATAGCCTTTCGAAAAGATTTTTTCTCGAAAATGGATTCCGTTCTCGCATTAATCATTTTATAAGCGATTTGAGGATTTTCTGCCCAATCGGGAACTAAACCCCAACGAAGGCTTCCTATTCCTATTTTATTGGGTTTGGGCTGTAAAACAACGGGATTCACGGTTCCAGGACAGACATTAAAGTTTGCTAAGAATAAATCATCATTATCTGATTCAAGATCAAAATGTTCTTCAATTTCTTGTTTTTCAGAAAAATGTAAGTAACGACCACACATGATTTTAAAAAATGAGTAATGAGTAATGAGTAATGAGTAAAATTGAGAAATTTTGAATTCTTAATGCTTAATTTCTAATTAATTTGTTTCTTGCTTTGATTTTCTAGTACGGTGCGCAGGGCGAAAACTCTCCTTTTGCCTAAATCCTTGGCTACGATGAAGCTAGATCATCAAAGGGGGCGTGGGGGATTTCATGAAGCAATGAACAATTTATTGTTTTTTAGTTAAAAATCAAGGTTCTAAGCATTAATAAAATCATTTTTTAATGCTTTTTCTTTGAGATTATTATGTGATAAAATAGGATCTTGGCAAAAAAATGAGCCGATTACTTGCTTATTGGGGCTTTCCATTTTTTACTTGAAATCGGCAATAGAATTAAATTAACATATTGATAATACATTCTTAACTCAATCCCAATCACTTCATAATACAATAAAAGGATTTTTGAACTACAAAAGTCTTAGTCTTATGAAGAGAAAAATTGAAACCGTTGTACTGTCAGATATCCATCTTGGAACCGTTGGTTGTCATGCCTTAGAAGTTGTCGAATATTTAGAAAGCATCGAGCCTCAACATTTAATCCTAAATGGTGATATTGTCGATATTTGGAATTTTAGAAAGTTCTATTGGCCAGAATCTCACATGCAAGTCATTCGGAAATTGTTTTCCATGATCTCTGATGGTATTGAAGTTACTTATTTAACTGGGAATCACGATGAGCTCCTCAGAAAAATTACCCCGTTACATATTGGAAATTTTCATCTTAAAAATAAAATGGTTCTTCAGCAGAATGGTAAAAAAATCTGGGTTTTTCATGGTGATATTTTTGATATAACGATGAAACACTCCAAGTGGTTAGCCAAATTAGGAGCCGTTGGCTACGATTTTCTAATCATGTTAAATCGTTTAACAAATTGGGGTTTAGACTTGATTGGCAAGCGCAGAATTTCCTTATCAAAACGAATAAAAGAAAGTGTTAAAAAAGCAGTTTCGTTTATTGACGACTTTGAAATGACGGCTATGGAATTGGCTATTCAAAATAAGTTTGATGTAGTCGTGAATGGACATATTCATCAACCCAAAATCCGGACATATACTACAGAAAAAGGCTCCGTCTTATATGTAAACTCGGGCGACTGGATTGAAAACTTGACCGCTTTAGAATACAATAATGATGAGTGGAGTATCTTTGATTTCAGAAAATGGAAAGCAGAAGAACGTAATCGTATAATCCAAAAAGAAGAACTCGAACTCACTTTAAGTGCTTAAAAAATAACATCAAAGAATTTAAATAATTTAACTAACAGCGCTGAGACTTTATGAAAATATTATATGCCATACAAGGAACCGGTCATGGACATTTGAGTCGGGCTCGAGAAATTCTTCCTTCTTTATTCGAACATTATGAAGTTGATATTTTGGTGAGTGGATATAATTCCAAATTGCATATTGATTATCCAATTAAGTACCGTTGCAAAGGAATCAGTTTCATATACGGTCATGGAGGAATTTCATGGAGTAAATCATTACGCGAATTAGATTTGCTTAGCTATTTGAAAGAGACCGTCCAATTAGATGTTAAACAATACGATTTAGTGATTTCTGATTTTGAGCCTGTAAGTGCTTGGGCTGCAAAACTCAGAAAAGTTCCATCTTTAAGTATGAGTCATCAGGCTTCTTTTATATCTGAAAAAACTCCACGTCCTAATAAAGTTTCTAAACTTGCTGAGTTTGTAATGAAACATTATGCACCCTGCGATAAATCAATTGCCTTTCATTTTGAAACGTATGATACCTTTATCATGCCTCCAATAATCCGAAAAGAAGTTAGAGACTTAAAACCGTATCCCGGAAAACATATTACCGTCTATTTACCTGCATTTCCTGAAAAACTTTTACTTGAAGTATTTGGGGAGCTAAAATCAAGAGAATGGCATATTTTCTCTCCGAATGTTGATACGCGTAAACGTTATAAAAACTGTATTCTACTACCTGTAAATAATACTGATTTCCTAAGTAGTTTAGAAGGTTCGGATGGTCTGATTACCTCAGCAGGATTTGAGTCCTGTGCTGAAGCCATGTATTTGAATAAAAAATTATTGACCATTCCGATTCAATATCAATATGAGCAATATTGTAATGCTGCTGCTTTAAAAGAAATGGGGATTACAGTAATTCCTCAGATTTCGGAAACTTTAAGTGAAAAAATTGCACGCTGGGTTGACGAAGATGATCGCATTTTGCTTAAAAGTTTTTCAACCGGTAATGATGTTATTTCAAAAATGAAGCAATTATATCATAGCTGATTGTTTATTTCATCAAAATAAAAACGGTTTGTGGAAATAAGATTGTTTGTTTCTATTTTATAGAATGAGAAACGATGTTCATTCATTCACCTTTACGGAAAAAATTCGTTCCGTATTTGCCTTATTTATTCTGGCAATTGCTTTTATTTTCGGTGGTATTTTAGCCGCTGTTTTTGGTTTATTAACTTTTTTTCAGTTTACTAATTTTGTTGTAACTACATTTGGAAAAATGATTGGTACAGTCGCTTTTTTCCTACTTGGTTTAAAAATGAAAGTAATTCAGCATGGTGAACTGCCTGCTCAAGCTGTTTATATTTTCAATCATAGTTCTACTTTAGATATCCCTATAACTTTAGATATTGGCTTAAAAAATACGCGCTATGTAGCGAAATATGAGCTTTTATTTAATCCTGTTTTTGCCATTGTTGGATTAGCAACTGGGCAGGTTTTCATTAATCGCGGGACTTCAACAAAAGCGATTAAGTCCATTCAGAAAGCATATAAACGCATTAAAGATCAGAAATTAAACTTAGTGATTGCGCCAGAAGGAACAAGAAAACATTCCGATCGAATTGGGAAATTTAAAAAGGGAGCGTTTCATACTGCTAAAGATTTGGGATATCCGATTGTTCCATTGTATTATGAAAACTCGTGGAATTTAGGCCCTGAAAGTGCTTTATTTTTTCATAGAGGTACCATTACTGTTCATATTTTTGAACCAATTTCGACAGCGGGTTGGACTAAAGAGAATTTGGCTGAAAAAGTTGCTGAAGTTCGGTCTAAGTATGTTGAATGGTCTGAGATATATGATTGATTCTTTTCTTTGTAATTAAAGAAGAATTTTGTTAAAAGCGTGGACGCTTTTTCTTTTTTTTTAATCACCAGCGTGGACACTGGCGCTATTTACGAATCTTGTCATTCTTGAAATCCCCCCTGCCCCCTTTAAAGTTCGTCCGTCTTTTTTAGATTTTCTGTTCTTGGTAAAAGGGGGAGTTTTTGTATAAAGTCATGCATAAAGTTGATGCTTTTACTACATCATTTAGCTTTTTGCTTTTAATCCTTTGCTGTTTCCGTACCAGGTAACGAATACTCCTGCAATAATTAGAGTCATTACAGAGAAAGCTAAAACTGTTGGGATTTCATTAAATAAAAGGGCTCCAAAAATGGTTGCCAACGCAGGTTCCACTAAAATTGTGGTTGATAAAATAGTTGGTGAAACATATTTCACGGCGTAGTTCATTGAGCCATGACCAATTATTTGAGGTCCTAAAGCCATCAGAATTACCATAACCCAAGTTTGAGTTTCTGTGAATACTAATTTTCCTGGGAGAATAAATCCTAGAATAATACAGGTGAGCATTGCCCAAAAGTAAATTGGTGCAACATAACCTAACCACGTACTATGTTGGCGAATTTTCCGACTTATTAAGAAATAAATGGCAAAAACCGCAGCAGCTAGAAAGGCTAAAATATCACCTAAAATAGCATCCGGAAATTGTTGTGTACTTTGATGACTGTCTGAAATTCCTAAAGAAATAGATCCGATAAAGGACAGAAAAACACCAAACCAAACTATTTTATTAAATCGAACTTTAAAAATTAGCTGTTCAGCTACTATTAAAATAATGGGGTGAATCGTGACTAAAACCGAAGCAGAAGCAACCGAAGTGTATCTCAAGGAACTAATCCACAAAATAAAATGTAGGCCAAGCATAGCTCCACTTAACATGCTCATATAAAAAATAGTTCTTTTTGGAAGAGGAGCATCTATAGATTCTTGCTCTCTTCTGAATAGATAAAAAGGACCAATAAAAATAACAGCAAAAGTCGTTCGCCAAACTGCTAAAGCTACAGGATTCACATCCCCTGCTAATCGCACAATAATTGGCGCAAAAGCAAAAGAGATTAAGCCAGCAGCTAAAAAAACAATTAAACGAACTGAATTCGATGTAGAACTCATTTCGTTTTAACGAATACGATCCATTGAACGCACAAGAGCATCATCTTTTTTAATACCTCCTAAAGCTAGAAACTGAAAAACAATTCCTAAGAGAACTAATACTAGAGAAAGTACTTCATCCCATAAATAAGAACCGATTCCTCCAAGAGATAATAAAACTCCTATTGAAGAACCTAGTGCAACAACCTGAAAACCAGATGAGACTTTAACAAATAATTGCTGTTTCGTTCTATTGTTGAATAAGAAAATGGAATAAATAGAAACACCAGCTGAAAATCCAAGTGCCGCAATGTGAGTTGAACTCATCCAAGCTGCAGGATCATCTAAGATTTTTCCAAAAAGTGGTGTAAAAACAAAAATGGCATTAAGTACTAAAACGAGGCCTAAATAGACAGATTGAATTCTCTGAATCACGGAAATAGTTTTTGATGGAGGTTTTATATAAGAAAGGACTGATTATACAAAGTAAATCAGTCCTTGAAGTAAATTACGAAGATTGGCTGAATTTATTCACAGTTTAGAATCCAATTCTGAATTTCAGATTCAGATTATTCTAAAGAAATTCTATTAGGTTAAATTCAGCCTGATATTATTTATAATTTTTCTTCGACTTCATTATGGATTTCGGAACTTTGCCCATTTTTATGATAGCCATTTCCGTTAGCATACTGATAAACACCATTTAAGGCTTCATCAATACTAATACCTTCAAACTCTGCTACCATTTTAGCATCGGCATATTCACGTCCTCTTAAGAAAGCTGTCAACCAAACTCCAGCTGACTCAAAGCCTAAATAAAGCACAGGAACTAAAATAAGTGTAATCACTGTTGAAAAAGTTAAGCCGACAATAACAGCAGTAGCCATTGCAGACCACCAAGCAGCTTGTTCACCACCGTAATACACATATTGACCAATATTTGTGAAGAATTCAGCAGGATTTGCATATAACACTAAGAAGTCAAAGTTAAATCCAATTGCCAAAGGAATTAGACCTAAAACAGTGGTTACAGCGGTTAAGATCACAGGTCTGAAACGAGTAGAACCCGCTCTTAATAAGGCTTCACGAGTTTTCAATCGGTCTCTAAATCGTAGAATATCCACGTAATCAATTAACACAATTGCATTATTTACTACAACTCCGGCTAAGGAAACAATACCAATACCTGTCATAATTACAACAAATGGCATTCTAAATATCGCCAATCCATAAAATACACCTGCAGTTGACATCATTACAGATGTTAAAACAATCATAGGTTTTATTAAGGAGTTAAACTGAGATATTAAGATAAATGCGATTAAGAACAATGCAATTAAGAACGCATTACCCAAGAATTCTTGAGCTTTTTGTTGTTCTTGATTCTGACCTGTCCAATCCATTTTGTAGCCTTTAGGTAATTGAGATTCAAAAGATTTTAGCAATTCTTGAACTTCAGCTAGTACATCGTTTGGAGTGTAACCACTTCTTACATCTGCACCAATACTAATTACTCTATTCATGTTAATTCTACGAATACCGCCAAAACTTTCATCTATATACCAAGTTGCTACTTCAGACAATGGAATTTGACGACCTTTGTCGGCCATAACGTTTAACTCGCCAAGGCTATTTACATCTTCACGATATGTTTCTGCAACACGAACAGTAATATCATATTCATCTTTACCGTCACGATATTTTGAAGCTTCAATACCATTTACAGCCTGACGAATAGTAGAACCAATCATATTTGTGTTGAGTCCATATTTAGCTGCTTTTTCGCGATCAACAATTACTCTAAGTTCAGGACGAGCATCTGGTAAATCGGTATCCAAACCATCTAATTTATTATAGATTGGGCTTGTCTCGATAATTCTAATTATCTGCGCTGATAGATTCTGTAATTGTTCCATGTTATTACCAGAAAGCTCTACATTTACAGGTTTTCCAGTCGGAGGGCCATTTTGTTGTTTCTCAACCGTTACGCGGGCACCAACAATACCAACTCCAAGTGTACTTCTCATCCATTCCAATTGAGCAAAGGTATCACCAACACGATCTGTAAACTCTTTAAAAGAAATCACAATAGTTCCTAAGTGAGTTGACTGTCCGCCACCGTCACCAAATCCACCAGATATTTTTTTACCAGAAGTAGCAACTACAGATTCAACATCTTCATAGTTTGGCATTGTTTTTAAGCGATTTTCAATGGTTTGAAGCACTCCATCAGTTTGCTCTACATTCGTTCCTACTGGACCTTCAACTTGAACATATAATTGTTTTGGAGGAATTCCTTCTGGAAAAAACTCTACAGCTGTTGGAAATGAAATAAATGAAGCAAATCCACCTACAAATACAACTGCTGACAAAATCATAATTTTCATAGGATTGCCTAAAGACCAGTTTAATGTGGCTTCATATTTCCCAATGAGCCAATTTAAACCAGAATTTTGCCACCAATGTGAGATTGGGAAAAACGCCCATTTATTTATGAAATGCACTAAAATCACAGTTGCTACTGCCATTGCCGCAACAACTGGTACACTCATGAACATAATTAATAAGATAAAGCCTAAAACACCATATAAAGCAAGTTTACCATTTTTTGTAAATCCTGGTTTTGTATCCTTAGCACCTTCTAATTTCATGAATCTAGAACATAAAACAGGATTAATAACTAAGCCAACAAACAAGGAAGATGATAAAGTAATAATGAGTGTTTTCGGTAAGAATCCCATAAACTCACCAACAATTCCAGGCCAATAAACCATTGGAAAGAATGCAGCTAAGGTTGTTAAGGTTCCCGAAATAATTGGGATAGCTACTTCACCGGTTCCTTTTTTCGCAGCAGTTACAGCATCGTATCCTTCTTCGAGATAACGATAAATATTCTCTACTACTACAATGGCATTATCTACTAACATTCCGAGTGCTAAAATGAGCGAAAAGAGTACTACCATATTCATAGAAATGCCAGATACCAATAAAATGATAAAGGACAAGAACATTGATAATGGAATCGAAATCCCAACAAATGAAGAGTTTGTGACTCCAAGGAAAAACAAAAGAACACCAATTACCAAAATAAGACCGGAGATAATATTGTTCTCCAAACTGGCAACCATATCTTCAATGTCTTTACTTTGCTCAGAAGTAATTTTTACCGTAGTTGTTGGTGGGAAAAATTCGGACTGTTCAGCAATGATCTGTTTAACATTTGCTGTAGTCTCAATAATATTTTCGCCCGTTCTTTTTTTAACCGAAAGAGTAATTACAGGATCGCCATCTAAACGAGCATACGATTCTCTGTCTTTAAAACCAAAATCGACACTTGCGAGGTCTCTTAAATAAATCGGGTTATCTGCATTTGCTTTAACAACAATATTTTCAAGTAGTTTTGGATCTTTATATTCTCCAGGAACGCGAACTAAAAACTTCTTTGTGCCAACATTAATTGATCCACCAGGAATAGTTACATTCTCTGATTGAACTGCTTTAATTACATCACCAAAGCTAATTCCATAATATTTTAAACGAGGTAAATCAACTTCGATTTTAACTTCTCGTTCAAGTTCGCCAGCCATATCTACTTCTAAAACAGAAGTTATACCTTCTACTTTGTCTTTTAAATCTTCTGCAATTTTTTTGAGACGATCTAAACTATACTGACCAGAAAGGTTAATTTGCATGATAGGAAACTCAGAGAAATTTATTTCCTGAATCATAGGCTCTTCAGCAGCTGATGGTAAATCAGGTTTTGCTAAATCAACTTTTTCACGAACTTTTTGTAACGCTTCATCAATATCTACATCCGATTCAAATTCAATATTAATACTTGAATAACCTTCAGTAGAAGTTGATGATAACTTTTTTACAGAGCCAATTTCGTTTACTTTATCCTCAATTTTTTGTGTGACCAAACTTTCCATATCCTCCGGAGCAACACCTGGATATAAAGTAATTACAATAATATTTGGAACAGTAATGTCGGGCTGAGCTTCTTTAGGAATTGCTAGGTAAGACCTAACTCCTATCACAGTAATCAGGAATAGCATTACAAGAACACTAATACCATTGTCAATAGAAAACGATGATATTTTGTATTCCTTGCGATCCTGAACATTTAAATTTTCTTTAGAACTCATTTTTCTCCTCTTTAACCTTAATTGGCACTTGCCATAGTTGATTCAGTTTTAACTACTTTTATACGAGTCATATTTTCAACATCAGCTGAACCAATTGTTATTAATGTGTCACCTACTTTTAGACCGTTTTTGATTAAGACTTTGTTTTCAAAACCTGGGCCTAACGTTACCACTTGATTTTTTGCGACTGAATTCCCTTTGGCATCTTTACCTACAACAAATACTTCATAACCATTTTCAGTACGGTAAACATATTCTTGATTTACAACAATTGCATTTTCAAAACTATTGGTCTCTAGAATTACATTTGCAAGCATATCAATTTTGAAGTCATTGGAGGTATTGCTTAGCTCAAGTTCAATTTTAAATGTTCTTGATTGTGTGTCAATACTACCAGCAACAAGCGAAATAACGGTTTTAAATTCACGACCTGGAAACGCATCAAAAGTTACAATGGCTTCGTCGCCTTTTTTAATAACTCCGGCGTAGTTTGCAGGAACACCAACTTCAATTTTAACTTTTTCGTTTCCAATAATTCGAACAACAGGTGTTCCTGGCGTTACCATTTCTCCGGCTTTAACAAATTGTGTTTCAAGAACTCCATTAATGTTTGCAACCATATTTGTTTTGCGTAATTGAATTTTAAGCTGATCTAAAGATGCTTTGTTTTGCTCATAAGAATATTTTGCATTCAAATAGCCAATTTCAGAACCAATGGAATCTGTCGACCATAATTCTTTTAAACGCATATAATTTTCGCGAGCCGATGAAACGATTGCTACCATGCGTTCAACATCTTTTTTCAACATTTCGTCATCAATTTTTGCAAAAACATCGCCAGCTTTAACTGTTTGACCTTCTTTAATTGAATAGGAAACTAATTTTCCGCTTACTTCTGAAGACTGTTTCACATCATGCATGGCTTTAACTTCACCAATAAGGCGAATAAAACTTGTGAATTCTTTTGGTGCAATCATTTCTGCATTCACATTAACAATACGAACAAGTGTTTCTTCTTGTTTAGTAGTTTCTGTTGTCTCTGCAGTCTCTGATTCATTGGATGAACAAGCAGCAAAAAGAACAACAGCAAGCATTAAAAGGCTAATTTTTTTCATAATAGGATTGTTCAGATTAGTTTTATTTTATTTATTTAATTTTTTCATTCACAAATGGAACCATTCCTAATGCAAAATCATACTGAGCTTTTGCACTTAAATAAGAATAGACCACATCAGCATAATTTAATTCTGCTTGTCTCAGCTGCAATTCAGCGTCTGTTACATCAAGTTGACTTCCTAATCCATTTTTTTGTCTAGCAATTGAGCGATCATAGCCTGTTTTTGCTAAGGAAAGTCCCTCTTTTATACTCGGCGCTAATTCATACAAATTTTGAATTGTGCTTTGAGCCGTAATTGTTTGATTCACAGCGCTTTCCAATGAATAGCGACGTTGTTCTTCAATATTTTTCTTTTCGATTTTTGAGCGTTTTAAAGCGGTATATTGCTTAAAGCCACTATATAAATTCCATTTCAAATTAATTCCAAGAACCTGAGAACGCGCACGTTGATCAGAGTCTCCAAAGAAATTAGGTGAACCATTTTGAGCAGCGTTCCAACGCATGCTATAACTTGCATTTAAGTTTGGAAGAAAATTCGTTTTATCAGCCAAGATTCGTTGATCTTGCAAATCACTTCTCACTTTTAATGAGCGTAAATCACCTCTTAAATCAGACAATTTTGTTTCAACCTGACCCGAAAACTCAGTACTTACAGGAGTCATTTTGTCCACTTTTTTGATTTCATTATTAATCTCCGAAAGTGAATTCTCGCTAAGTATATCGAATTTGACTAAGTCGCCTTGAATCTCAAAATTCGCTTTTACTGAAATACCCATGGCAACGTTTAAATTACGTTTTGCTTCTTCGATTGCATTTTCTGCACGAGCAAGAGTTGGCTCTTGATTTTTCAATTGAACTCTTAGACGAAGTACATCATAATCATCAACTAAACCTGCTTTTACACGAGCTTCGTTTTCTCTCAAATTTTGTTTTAATCGTTGAGTTGTTGCCAATTCTACACGATAACGTTCTTGTGCAATTAAAACATTGTAATAAGCTAAACGTGTTTGTGTAACAACTTTTTGAGCAGTAGCTCTATAAGCTTCAGTTTGCGCTAAACGGTACAATTTTGCAGTTGCAATCCCGACAAAAGCTTCCCCTTTAAATAGGGTTTGGCTTACTGTAATTCCACCTGTCCAACTGTTATCAGCTCCAAATGCAACTGGAATAAAAGTTCCTGCTGCTCCGCCAAATATTTCAGCTGGTAAAAAATTAACGGGAACTTCAAGATTCCTCTGATATCCCAAGTCTGTATCAATACTTGGAAAAACTTCGCCCCAAGAAACCAAAACTTGTTGTTCTGCATCTTCAATTGTATTTAAGGCTTGTTTAATTTCAGTTGCGTTAGCTAAGGCAGTTTGAATGGCTTGTGTTAAGGTAAGCTTTTGTTTTGCCTGATCTTGAAATGCTTCTTTTGCAACACTTATATTAAGCTGCAAAACAATAATCAGAATTAGTAGAATTCCGATTCGGGTGTTTGATCTCATTTTTGAAAGGTTGGTTTTTAATAAAGACGGGCTGATTACGTTATTCATCTTTGTCAGTTTCGTTTTTTTTGACTTTTGGTCATTTTTTAAATAGGGATTTCTCTATAATATTCATGTACAAGGTTAACAATGACTTAAAGTCTAATGCTATACCTTCCATAGACGGTAAGGTGAATCCTTTTTCAGCTAAATATGAAATTTGAAAGAGTCCTCTAACTCCACCCCAATAAATGATGGCTAATTCTTTAGAATCGCCTTCATAATAAATGGACTTATCCGAAATACCGACTTGAATACATCTGTTTAAATAAGCAAACATTTTCATGGCGTTTTCGTGGCATTTCTGTGCTTCTTGATTCATTTCATGAGCTGAGTCACAGGTTTTTTTTCCGTCTTGTGGAAATAATAAACTCTCATTTTGCATAAATGTCTCTAAATAACGAGGGTTCTCTAACATGTAATTCATGTAGCTGTTACCCATTTTTTTCAACAATTCCATTCCAGGTAAATCTTCAGCTAAAATATTTGCAAAACGATCAACCATTGTCTCTAATGCACGGTTATGAATGGCTAGTGATAATTCTTTCTTACTTGCAAAATGCAGATATAAAGCCCCTTTACTAATAGCTGCTTTAACAGCTATTTCGTCCATAGTTATAGAATCTAGCGAGTTTTCTTTTAACATTAACTCAGCTGTATTCAGAATATGGGATCTCTTCTTCTCTTTTTCTACTTCTTTTTTTGATATGTTCATTAACATAGTTCAAATTTACTGACTTATAGTCATATTTTGAAATATTTATTTATAAAAAATTGCGTTATTAATAAAAAAGGGCTTTTTTAGAACATTATTAATCATTTTTGGGTAAAATTTTTTTATACTTTCAGTCATTATCTGATTTTTAGGGACATTTTTACTATCTGACAACTATTATATATTAAGTTTCAGATGCTTTTTTTTGGTTTTTCACTTCAATTTGATACATTTTTGTCTTAAATTTGACCTTGAGTCAGAAATCTTATGCTTGGTATTAACAATCATTTATTTTTGATTTTTTGATGAATAATCTGAGTTTGAGTTTAGGACTACATTGAAAAAAGATAATTCTAAAGGAGATCTTGCTTCAAATTAGATTCCAGAATTCATTGTAATTCGTTAAATATTATTTGGTATCATTGCTAAATTGATTTTTTTTTTGAAATTCACTCTTAAGTCGCTCAAATTCTTTACGTTTTATCTAATTAAGTATTTCATAAAGTTAATAACAAAAACCATTGTTCCTAGACCAATGATGGATTACGCGAGACCTAAGTTTTTTATTTTTCTGTAACTATAACGTCAGACTTGAAATGAGTGATTTAAATTTTGAATGAAATGAAATTTTGCAACTATTCAATACCTGAACTCCTATTTTTCAATATCGGCATACAATCAGTTTAAACATTAGCTTTTTTTTGCGTGAATACACCTTCATCATCATTCTTTTCGAAATCAATTCTTTATTTTTGGAATTGGTTAGTCCAACATTTTTCATTACGAAAATTGACTTATATTGCTTTATTATTAAGTATATCAATTGCTTTTATTTATCAAACTGTCAGTACTTATCCCGAGATTACTAGGAGTCATCCTTACTCAGATGTCTTGATTTATCAGGATTTAGGAAATGGGAATCGTTCTTTTTATGGGACAACACATATTACTCACCGCGTTTTATTTCCACTTCTTCTTTCATTGTTTAGCGCTTTTCCTCAATACTTACTCCCATTTTTGACCGCTTTTTTTCATCTCTCCTTGTTGGTTTTTGTCTTATTAAGAGTTTTCAAACAAAAAGATGGGCTCTCGTTAACACTTTTTTCTATAGTATTAATTAGTTTATCATCCTTTTGGAGAGGTTTTTTTCTTCCAATGCCCGATACTCTTTTATGGGCATTTCTTACTTTATTTTGGTTGGAATGCATTAAAGAAAAGCCATCTTATCTACTACTTTTAGCTCTCTTTTTAGGCGCTATCTTCACTAAAGAGTTGGCGCTGTTGAGTTTGGTTTTTGTTTTATTCACTTTCAAACTAACGCATTACAAAAAAGTTTTACCAGTATTCGCCGCTAGTTTAGTTTATATAGCGACTGATTTTTATTTCAGTCAGTCTTATTCTTCGAATTATATTTTTAGCCCTGATTTATGGTCAGCAGATTGGTTTAAAAATGTGCTTAATGAGTCCATTTGGATTCCAAAATATCTCTTGAGTGGTTTTTCGTTTATATTGATTTTTTGGCTATTTCGAATTTATGTTGCAAAATCGTATTTCCTGAAAGACATTCTTCCTGAAATTTTGCTTTTCGTTATCATTTTTTTATTTGCAGCTACAAATTCCCCAAGAATTCTATTCCCATTTACTGGGATTATGGCGATTAGGTTGATGCAGAAAGAGTATTTTAATTTGTGAGGTGAATGGTGAAAGTTGAGAGGTGTTTTGGTGAGAGGTTTGAGGTTTGAGGTTTGAGGGAGTCTGGAGTCTGGAGTCTGGAGTCTGGAGTCTGGAGTCTAGGGCTTAATTGGATCATAGCCAAATTCTATCGCCAGCGTCATCGCTGGTGATTTAACAATTAGAGAAAGCGTCCTCGCTTTTAACAGCTAACTTCTTTAATTACAGAGCTCTACTGAAATCCCCCAAACCCCCTTTATAGTTCTTGCGTCATTTTATCGTAGTTCTTGGTGAAAGGGGGATTTTTTTTTCGAGTTTTACGTGGGCTTTATTTTTCATCCAAACTTCGCAAACATAGCGCCAGCGTCATCGCTGGTGATTTAACAATTAGAGAAAGCGTCATCGCTATCAACAACTATTTTCTTTAATTACAAAGATCTAATTGAAATCCCTTTATTCCGTCTTTTTTTTCGTTGTTTTTGGTTAAAGGGGGATTTTTTTTGTTTCGAGTTTTGCCTGGGCTTTATTTTTTAACCAAATAATTCCGCGAATGAATTACCAATTTCACTTCCAATGGCTACACCCATTCCGCCAAGTCCAACTCTCACATGAATTCCAGGTTTAATTTCCTTCATAATGGGAGATTTCGTTTCAGAAAAACCCATAATTCCTGACCATGAAAATTCCACTTGTTCTTTTAAATTGATCCCCAATAAATTTTCAGAAAGAGAAAATAAATAGTTTTGTATCGTTGGATTTATTGCAAATTCAGTGGTTTCTTCATCATAAAAAGACTGATTTCTGCCACCACCAAAAAGCAAACGATTTTCGATATTTCTGAAATACACAAAACCTTCATCATAATGAAAAACGCCTTTCCAGGGCAAATCGGGAATTGGCTTAGTAACAAAAACGACTCCTCTTGCGGGTTTCACAGTAATTGGCAATAAGTTTGAGGCAAAACCATTTGTGGCCACAAGAATCGTTTCAGTAGTCAATTTATACCCATTTTTCAAATACACAGCGCCTTCTTCTACTGCTGAAACTTCCGTATTGAACCAAATAAAATTTCCCAGTTCTTGATTAAGTCGAACCCAAGCTTGCATCATTTTTCCTGTATGCACCGAGCCTTCTAATCGACTCACTATAGATGGATAATTATTAACTGTTGTACTATTAAAGACATCAGACTCACCAGTTGCTTCAAACATCCAAGAATTTAACTCATGAAGTCGATCTAATGATTCTTGTCGTTCTTGCTCGGAATTAAATAATTCAAATCCGCCACAGTTATCAAATTCCAAGTTAGCATCACCTAAAGTTTTCCTCATCAGATTTAAACCATTCCAACGCCATTTTATACGTTCAATAAGCTCTGAAATGCTTTCTTTTTTTGAATCTGCAATGAGTTCAGTTGGTGAGCCAATACAGGCAAAACCCGCATTTTTTGTACTTGCGCCACTTGGCAAAAACCCTTTTTCCAAGATTGCAATTCGTGCATTTGGATTCGTTTTTTTCAAAAAATACGCTGCGCTTAGGCCGACAATTCCAGCGCCGATGATGAGGAAATCATACGATTTGAGGAAGGAATCATGTTCCCAGTAAGAAATATTGGTGTTCATGTTTGGAAGATACGTAAAATTAGAAGGTTTGAGGAGTAAGGTTTATGTCTTAAGGAGTCGGGAGTCGGGAATCGGGAGTCGGGAGCTTAATTGTTTTGATTGGTTTATTTGCTATTTTCTTTTGGGTTCTCTATTCATGCTTGGAACCTCTGGTTTTTCAATTCCTCATTTCTCATTGCTCTTCCCTCAATTTCTCATTACTCCTTTCTCATTCCTCATTTATTAGCCGTATTTTTAGTTTATGCAAACTATTTATTTAGACCACGCCGCAACTACTCAAGTTGACCCAAGAGTTTTAGAAGCCATGCTACCTTGGTTACAAGGTGAATTTGGCAATGCTTCATCTATACACACTTTAGGTAGAGCTGCAAATGTTGCTGTAGAAGAAGCAAGAGAGAAAATTGCTCATTATTTAAACTCTACTCCTGCTGAGATTATTTTTACGAGTGGAGGAACCGAAAGTGATAACACGGCCATTTTAGGCGTCTTAGCTTCATCAAACAGAAAAGAATGTATTACTTCGAATGCGGAGCATCATGCCGTTTTAAATCCTGTGGAAATGGCGCAACATTTTGGATTTCAGTCTAAGATTTTACCCGTTTCTAACAAAGGAATTATCGATCCCAAACATTTATCTGCTGAACTTAGCGAACAAACTTCTATTGTTTCTTTGATGCATGTGAATAATGAAAACGGCGCTATTAATCCGATAAAAGAACTCGCAGCAATTTCTCATAAAAATGGAAGTATTTTTCATACAGATGCCGTTCAAAGTGCTGGTAAATTCTCTTTAGATGTGGAAGATCTTGGTGTTGATTTATTAAGTATAAGCGGGCATAAACTCTATGGCCCTAAAGGAGTTGGAATTTTATTTGCCAAAGCTGGGATTGAGTTTAAACCATTTATGATTGGTGGATCGCAGGAACGCAAACGCAGAGCCGGAACGTTAAATGTGCCTGGAATTGTAGGATTGGGGAAAGCAATAGAACTTGCTTTTACAGAAATGAGCGAAAGATCGAATCATATTTCAGGATTAAAATCCTATTTGCAAAATGGCTTATCGAATATTTATGGAGATCAGATTCAGTTTAATAATCCAATCGGAAACGATGCGTATCATATTGTGAATATTTCATTCCTTTCGAAAAATGAGAAGTATTTGGATGGAGAAATGCTACTCTTAAATCTTGATATTGAAGGGATTTGTTGTTCAAACGGATCGGCTTGTTCTTCGGGAGCTATTGAACCTTCTCATGTTTTGTTGGCGACGGGTGTTCCTTCAAAAACGGCGAAATCTAGTTTGAGATTGAGTTTGGGTAAGAATAATACTGTGGAACAGTTGGATTATGTTTTGGAGAAATTAGAGAAAATTACAAAACGAATGGGTTTGGGATGATAAAATCCCTATATCTTAATCCGATATTTGACCGAGATCCTGTGTCGGGGCACAGGATGACAAAATATGCGCCTGTCATGCTGGGCCTGACCCAGCATCTCAGTCCTAGAACCCAAACTAAGACAAAAAAAGTACTTTGCGCGATAATCGGATATTTGACCGAGATCCTGTGTCGTAGCACAGGATGACAAAATATGCGCCTGTCATGCTGGGCCTGACCCAGCATCTCAGTCCTAGAACCCAAACTAAGACAAAAGAAGTACTTTTGGCGATAATCCGATATTTGACCGAGATTCTGAGTCGGGGCAAAGGATGACGACTTTGCATCGGTTTTTTCTTGTCATACCGTTGAAAAACGGTATCTCTGCCTAAGTACTTATTCTTAGATTATTTATTCTCTTCGCCGAGATCCTGTGTCGGAGCACAGGATGACGACAGCACTTACTTTTACTACTTCTTGTTTATAAAAAATCAGATATATTCAAAGAATGGAAATCTCAGGCATTTTATCCCGTTTTTTTGAAAATCTGCAAGCTGCCAATAATCAATCGGCTCAGGCTTCACAAAATGCAGTGGATAAAGCCTTTATAGAAATGCTAGAAAAGCAGCAACAATCAGGAAATTCAACTCAGCCCTCAGTAAAAACGGCATTAAATCAACATCATTTAGAGTTAAAACAAACTCCTCTTCAGCAACAGTTTTATACTAAAAATGGAACTATTTTAAACATGTCTGTTTTTAGAAGTCAGATTCAGTCTAAGCTTTTGGAGAGTGGTTCAACCGTTCAACAATTTGCGCCACAAGCTGCTGTTCCTCAAGAATTTAAATGGCCTTCTGAACTTATGGCCACCTTATTGCAACAAAGTTTTCAGTTCATTAAGGATAGTTTAGAGCGTGAGGATCGTCAAAAACGAGAATTTGGTGACAAAAAACCAGATTTACCTGATGGAAAAGCGGAGGAAGATGCCTTAGAATTATTAGAAATTTTGTTTGATCAGTTCGAAAATGCTTCTGATACTGAAGCCTATTGTGACTGGGCAGAAGAATCGATTAATAGAGCCGAAGCGGATTTAAGAGAACGCCACACGAATATTCCACCTGTAGTTGAGATGCGATTTAAAATTATGCATGATGCCATTTTGGCTTTACGACATGGTCTAGAACCAGATTTTATTCGAGAGCGACTTCAACAAGAAATTAAGCGCAAAAAAGCGAATCAGGAATAGTTTTAATAATAAAGTCAACCCGAGCGTAGTCAGGGATGTTCCGGTTTATTGTAGGTTGTGCGAATAGCAATGAACGTTGCTTTTTACTCAGTTCTCATTTTTTTTCGAAGATCTCTCCGCTTCGATTCGTAATAGATGTGTTCTCTGAGATTGCCCCTTCTCTCATCTTCGGTCGAGATGACTTTGTTTTTTTTAAATAATCGTCATTCATTCTGAGTGTAGTCGAGGAATCTTCCGTTTTATTCAAGGTTGTGTTTATTGAGGTGGTCTTTGCCCAAATGTGAACTAAATTCTATTAACACATTCCGCGATTCATTTCGAAGATCTCTCCACTCCGATTCGTTCGCAATATTTGCTGTTGGCTTAATTCTTTGGCTCATCTCTGGTCGAGATGACTTTGTTTTTTTTCTCATTGCTCCTTAATCATATATCATTCTTTTCTGTTTCTTTTTTTAGCTTTTGAGGGTTCATTCTTGTATTAAATAATGTAATTATCTTAATTGTTGTGTCATCAAACTGATAAAAAAAGGTAGTTTGATTCGTAACCACACAACGATGTAATCCCTTTTTGATCTCTGACTTTTCAGTGCTTTCTGGAAAATCTCTTACTTTTTCAATCGATTTATCCAATTTTGCGATAAATTCTTGCTTTACTTTCTCTGACCACTTAAACTCAATATAATTAAGGAGCTTATCTAATTTTATTGAAGTTCTTTTTGAAAGAATTACTCTTCTCATTTTCTATGATTTCGCATCATGGATTCGTAGTCTACCGTTTCCCCTTTTTCAATTTCGGAAATCCCTAAATCAATTTCTTCTCTTTGCTCTTCAGAAAGTGAATTCCAAAAGTCACTAGTTGACTCTTTAGTAAAAAGGGTCTTAATTGATTCTAGAATCTTAGGATTTTCGGTCTCTAAAATCAATTTCATGAGTTCTATTTTTTCAGTTTGAATATTCATGGCTATCAATTGAGGAATTTAAATTATTTCTTTTCTAATTCCAAGATAGCTTATTGTAAGTGAATGCAATTGGTTGAAATTATTGCTTACTTTTTCATTTCGAGGACATCTCTGCTGCGATTCGTTCGCTATATTTGCTTTGGGTGTAATTCTTTGGCTCATCTCTGGTCGAGGAACCGTGTTTTTTTATAAAAAAGTCATATCGAGCGTTTCGAAAAATCTTCCGTTTTATGATTTTTGGAGTCAATAGCAATGAACTCTGCGCTTGTAAATTCAATTTAAAATTCAACCTTAATAATTCAGAATTTTATGTGAAGATCTCTCCATGTCGATTCGTTCTTGTCTCTTGCTTTAGGCTTAATTTATCGGCTCATCTTTGGTCGAGATGACTTTGTTTTTTTTATAAATAAAAAAGTCATTCTGAGCGTAGCCGAAGAATCTTCCATTTTATTACAAACTGAGTCAATAGCAATGAATTATGTGCTGTGATTATTAATTTTCTCATTGCTCCTTACTCATTGCTCATTTTGTTTCGAAGATCTCTCCACTCCGACTCGTTCGCATTTCTTGCTTTGATACAAGGGCATTGCCTCATCTTCGGTCGACATGACATTTTTTTAATTCATAATTTAAAATTCAACATTCACAATTATGAATAGTCTCTGGTCGAGATGACGAGTTATTTTTCCAAAATCGCCATCCCACTTTCTCATTCTCCTTTTATTATTTCCAATCTATCGATCCATTATCGCAGCGGATATCAACTGTTGCATTGCCTGTACCTGTTAATTCTATTTCATGCATCGTTTCATTTTTAATTTCACGCTTTATCATACTTTTCTCAAAAGATTGTAAAATCGTTCCATTATTACTTAAAATTCTTGCCACTTTAACTGAACTCAGATTCATTTTTAAATCAATAGAACCATGCTGATTTCGAATTCGAACTTGGTCTGCCAAACCATCAATTACCGCTAGTATCGAACCTGATCTATTATCTGCTTCAAAGTTTTTACCAAAGAAACCTCTCACATCAACTTTATTATATTCACCATCGATAGTAAAATTTCCTTGCAAATCTAAAGCATTTAACGACCCACTTTTAGTATATATTCTAACATCACCGCCAATTTTTTCTAAATCGATTTCCAAATAAGCGCCATCTATAGTTAATGGGCCAGCAATTCGTTTCAGATTCACTTTTGCGGATTTACTGTCAATAGTAACTAATCGTGTTTCCAAAATATCAGATGCGGTAATATTCGTATAAGAACCTTTAATCCGTAAACCATGAATGAATTCTGCTTCAACAGAGCCGCTAGTATTTTCAACGTTAACCATTCCATCTATTTTTTTGAAAATTAGTTTAGAGTAATTGCCACGGAAATCAATATCGCCTTCTATATTTTCTGCTCGTAATCCACCTGATTTATTGGTTACATTAATGGTTCCTTTAATATCCGTTAAGCGCAGTTCTGAGTAATTGGAATTTATATCAACATTTCCGACTACCGATTTTATTTCCGTATTTGCTGAACGACTATTTAAGGTAATATTTCCATTTATTTTTGATAAATCATTATCTCCGTAATCGTTGTCAATTACTACATTACTTCCTGCTTCTTCAATTTTTACAGACCCGCTTTTATTTTTAACATCCACTTCTCCCATTATAGAAGATATAGTAAGATTTGAATATCTGCTGTTTACTTTTAAAGCTAATGCCTTTGGTAAGCTAATTTCTAATCGAGCTTCTTTAACAATTTGATTTTGAATGGTATTACCACTAAATAAATCTTTAATCCAAGTTCTACCTTTAGATGAAGAATTACCTTCTGAATCAGTTGATTTAAAAAACAGTTCCAAAGCCTGCGCATTTAGATTGTTATGCAAACGACCGCCACCAAAATTTCGTAACATTGCATCTTCGTTTGCACGAATAAAAACTTTGTAGCTTAGTTCCTTTGAATCAGTTCCTGAAACAGTAAGATTCACACCTTTAAGTCCATAGATATAAACCTGTTTTACAGAATCAAGTTCAATGGTGTCGCCATTTTGTACCGTTATGATTTCCTGAGCTTTAGCTGAGGTAAAGGCAAAGAAAACAAGGGTAATAACAGATGATAAGTTGATTTTCATAGCAGTTTGATTAAAAAAATTCTTTTGGAAAATGTGATGAGATCGTGATTCAGCTCTATCTATTCTATTTTTCATGTTGATCTCCATTTACATCGATACTTCATCGAATAACAGTAATTCTTTAACATGATCCATTTTCATGGCATAAAGACGTTTTAACTGTCTGCGTTTAATATCAGACGATCCGTTTAGTAGCATATCATTTCTGATTTCATCAATCATGGCATCCAAATCTTCAATGTTTTTGATTTTTGATTCCAAAATGGGGCGTTCCACTTCACCGGCTTGTTTTACCAAGTTTGGTGTAACTGAAATCAATTGATTCATGGCTCTTTCATACGTTGAATCAAGAATATAGGCTTGAGGTCTGCTCTCACTAAATAAGGTTTTAGTTACGGCATACAAACCGATTATAGAGAACAAAATGAGAATAGAGGCTGCACAGCCAAACCAGAAACTTCTCCAGTGCAAGGGTTTAAGTGTGTGTAATTTCTGTTCAGCAACTGCTAATTCAATCTGATTCCACATACTTTCTCTTTCCATTTCAGATGGGGAATCGTTTGGGGTATAAAATTTAGGTTTCATGGGTGTGATTCCTTTAGTCGATTACGCAATTCATTTTTTGCACGGGTTAAAACCGTTCTACAATGACTTTCTTTTATTTCGAGCAGTTCTGAAATTTCTTTGTGTGTGTAGCCTTCTACTGCAAACAACAGAAAAACCATCTTTTTTTGCTCATCAAGCTTATGAACTTGTTTAAAAATATCAGCGGTTACCAGTTTGTCTTCGTCTTCGTTTGGCTGAAGCTGATCCTCATCAATTTCTTCAAAGAATCTATCTTTCCATGTTCTCCAATCCATTTGCATTTCGCGAACTGCGATTCCAAATAACCAGGTTTTAAAACTCGATTGTTTTTGAAATGCATGGAGTTTGGTAAAACACTTGATAAAACTTTGTTGAACTAAATCGGCAGTGTCACTTCGTGTACTCCGAAATTGCTGTACAAATCGGAACAAAGAGTCAACATGTTTGTCATAAAGCATCCGATAAGCTGCCTGACTTCCGTCAAGGGCCAAATCAATCAACTTTATATCATCAAATGTTTGCATTCTTGCCTTAATTGAAATTGGTATTAAAGAAAGGTAAAACTCGTGTCCAAGTTGGATTTGCGCGAACTACGTTTATGACACCAAACTGAAATCCTTTAATTGATCTAGCATAATTCCAGATACCAATAGTTACACCATGTTGATGACCGTGAACTTGGTTCAATGCAGCAAAAGAACCACCTGTCATGCCATCTGTTTTGAAACGTAAACCAGAAATATTAATTCCTTTAAAAGCTGTTGCTTCTGTTTTATAACCAGTTATGGAAAAACCTGAAAAGTCTTTCGTTCCAATTCCTCCAACAGCGGCTGCAAATCCCCTGATTTTCAAGGCACCAATTCCTAAACCAGCTATACTAAAGAAGCTAATTTCTTTGGAACCCATTCCACCAGCAGTTAAGTTGATACCTCTAATCGATTCACCAGCGCCCATTCCGACACCTGCTATATTCAAACCGATTAAGCTTTTACCTGCACCAATTCCAACTCCAGCAAAATTAAGACCCATCGCCGACTTTGCGATTCCAAGACCAACACCTGCCGCTAAAAAACCAGTTGAAGAGCCAACTCCAACTCCGATTCCACCAACTGTGATATATTTTGCATGTCCACTAATTCCTAAACCTATACCGGCCAATGTGATACCTGTAGCATTTCCATCAATACCTGCTCCACCAAATGTTGCAGATGCACCTGTTAAGTTTCCATCAACTCCGAAGCCAAATCCGGCAAATGTAAGACCTTTGGCATCGCCGCCGACTCCCATTCCCATTCCGGCAATGTTAATACCTGTCATTTTGCCACCTGCACCTATACCGATACCAGCAACGTTTAATCCAAATAGTTCACCTTCTGAACCCATTCCGATACAGGCTATATTAATTCCACTCATTCCAGAACCTGCGCCAATACCAATACCTGCAATATGGATTCCTTTTGCACTTCCACCGATTCCCATACCAACTAATGCACCATGAATACCTCTGGAATTTCCACCAATACCAGTTCCTACAAAGGAAAATGAACCTCCAGAAAGATTTTTACCAACGCCAATTCCTGCACCTGATAAAGCGAAACCTGATAAGTTTCCACCAGCACCAACTCCAAGTCCAGCAAGAGCAAATCCGGATAAATTACCATGAGTACCAACTCCAAGTCCACCAACTGAAAAACCTCTTATTGATTTCATAGATCCAACTCCGACCACTCCAACAGATAAACCGCTAATATGATCACCAGTTACTCCGCCTAAGCCAAAAGAAATTCCATTAATGTTTGAGGCTTCTGCTAAAACAATGGCTAAAGCTATTCCATCAATTCTGGAATCGGGATTTTGGCCAGGCATCCAAATTGAAAAGTTTAATCCTCTGATGGTGCCAATATGATCATCACGGAAGTTAAAACGAAATCCAGTATTGTTTTTTGAATTTCCAAAGCTTAGGCCAACTGAATTGAATCCTAGATCTAACGATTTGTGTGATACATCCTTTCTAGATGGCTCATAGAATTTTAAAGTATCTTGAGCAGATAAGGGTTGCAAGCAGAGTACAAATAGAAAGAATAATATAGTATGTTGTTTTTTCATAAGTCGATTTTTTTTAGAATGAAAACCGTGGCGGCTCTACGCAGTCCACAGTAAACTGATTCATGCCTTTCTAAACTCTTAGATGCAGCAAAATTGAAAACGCTACAAGACTTTGAAAAATAATTTTTTTTTTGAAAAGAGTCTCAAACCAACAACCTTGTTTAGTCTTAAAACTGGATTTTAGTAGAACTACGAAACGAAAACTGACCTCATCTTCAATCGACATTACCAGAGTTAAAAAAAAGTCATTCTGTGCGTAGTCGAAGAATCTTCCATTTTATTACAGGGTGAGTCAATAGCAATGAACTTTGCGTTATGATGATTAATTTTTCTCATTGCTCCTTACTCATTGATCATTTTGTATCGAAGATATCTCCACTGCGACTCGTTCTAGTTTCTTGCGTTGATTCAATCTCCGGTCGACATAACCGTAAAAAGAAGTCATTCTGAGCGCAGTCGAAGAATCTTCCGTTTTACAACTAGCTGAGGCAAAAGCAATGAACTTTGCGTGTTTATGATTTTCGCATTTTGTATCGAAGATATCTCCACTCGACTCGTTCGCATTTCTTGCTTTGATTCAAGGTTCTACTCTCGCCTCCGGTCGACATGACTTCTTTTTTTTCATTTCTTTTTACTCATTTTTTCTCTTTACTTTCAGCTCTTATGATTGCTGCTCTTGGTAAACGTATTTCTTCCCTCCTCTTTCTCCTGCTTTTTGCGCAAAACGCATTCTCGCAAGATAGTCTCTCCTTTTTTAATTCAAAAAACTGGAATATAAAAGCTATTTCCTTTTCTATTCAAGGTGGGAATTTACAGCCTTCCTCTCCTAGCGCATCCTTTTTTACCAAAACGTATACTCCAGATGCCTATTCTTTTGATCCAAATTCTAGTTCGTTTTTAGATCGAACTCATTCAGGATCTTATGCTGCACTTCAGTTAAAACTTCGTTTCACTCATAACAGCTCAAAACAATCTGATTATCATCTAGGAATCTCATACATGCAATCTCAGCATGATTTAGCTTGGTATTCCATCACCCCAAAAGACTCATTAAATATTGATGTTGCCTCTTACCAAAGCTTGAATCAATATTTTGGAATCCTAACGGCTTGGAATTACACTTTTCGTCGTGGGAAACGAATTGAATTCCTAACGGGAATCCAATCCTCTATTCTTCTAGGAACCGCAAGTAAAGCCCGAGAAGTTTTTTATAATCAAACAGAGAATATTAATGCTGATTCTTATGTTTCTCAAACTTCCGTTTTTTCGCATAGAAGTTTCGGATTGATGTTTGGAATCTATTACGGAACACGCTTAAAAATCACACAGAATTCTTCCTTAATTATTCAGCTTGAAAATCAGCGATCGCGTATTAAATATGATGGAACTTGGTTCAATCCCAAAGCTTCCAATCTTACTTTTGGACTTGAAATAAGGTTTTCACCATGAAATTCAAGCCAATCTTTTTTTTACTTTTTCTGAGTCCTCTCCCATCTTGGGCACAATTTAGCGTGAGTGGATATATTTACGATGCCAAGGATAAAGAAAGTTTGCCCAGCGCCACCATTCAAGACACAACTAGCAAAAACGGCGTTTCTAGCAATTCATATGGCTTTTTTTCCATCAATGTGAATGCTGAAATCGTTATTCTTCGCTTTTCATATGTCGGCTACGAATCTAAAATTTTGCGCGTTGATGCTCGATCAAATGAACTGCTAGAAATCGTGCTTGAAGAGAAAATCACCGAAATGGAAGATGTGATTGTAAGCGCCGAACGAAGTGAAGTTAAAGACGAAGTGCAATCAACTCAAATGAGTTCTATTCGCTTTAAACCTGTTGAACTCAAACGGATTCCTTCTTTTGCGGGCGAGTCCGATATTCTCAAAATCGCTCAGTTGATGCCCGGAATCACCCAAGGAAATGAAGGTTCCACAGGAATGTACGTTCGTGGTGGAACGGACGATCAGAATCTCATTTTATTGGATGAAGCCGTTGTTTACAATGTCGGACATTTGTTAGGTTTCTTCTCGGTATTCAACTCCGATGCTTTGAAAGATATAGAACTTATGAAAGGAGCATTTCCTGCAAAATATGGCGGACGACTTTCTTCCGTAATGGATATCCGTATGAACGAAGGCAGTATGGAACGCTGGAATGTAAAGGGCGGCATAGGTTTACTCACATCACGATTTACAATTGACGGCCCTATTATCAACAATAAAATGAGTTTTATGTTAGCCGCTAGAAGAACGTATATTGATAAAGTGCTTCAACTTGCTGGCTCGAATCTCCCCTATTATTTCTATGATATTAACGGGAAAATGAATTACAAACTTTCGAGTAGAGACCGAATTTATCTTTCAGCTTATTTAGGAAGTGATGTTTTATACGCAAATGGGGAAAGCGAAACGGATGAAGGAATCGATTCGTTTGGATTGGGTTTTGATCTTGGAAACCTAACGACTTCTTTGCGTTGGAATCATGTGTATGAAAGCGGAAAACTGTTTTCAAACTTGAGTATTCATCAGACAAGTTTTCAATATTCTATTTTTGGAAATACGAGCGACAATTCACTAACGATCGAATCTACTATTCAAGATTATGGATTTAAAGCAGATTGGGAATGGTTTCCTATAACAAATCACCGTGTGTATTTTGGTTTGGGATTAGTGAAGCACCAATTTCAGCCGAATGTGTTAAATACGAGTGGCGAAATTAATGAATTTATTGCATCAAAAGCCGGACCTCAATTGCAATCAGATGAATATCATTTCCACACTTCTCATGAATGGGATTTGGGTTCCTTAATCAAGCTGAATTATGGAGTACGTTTTTCTGGAGCTTTTGTAAATACGCATTATTACGGCTTAGAACCTCGTTTTTCTGCACGATATTTGCTTTCAAATAATCATTCCTTGAAAATCGGTTTCAGTACCATGCGCCAATATATGCACCGTGTTTCTTCCGGATCTTTTGTCTTGCCGACCGATTTATGGTATCCCGTAACCGAAAACGTAAAACCGCAAACGGCAAATCAACTTTCATTGGGATATTTTGGCGCGTCTCCTAAAAGTAATTACAGTTGGAGCATAGAAGTGTTTTCAAAAACCATGAACGATTTGATCGATTACAAAGAAGGCGCGAGTTTAATTTTTAATGATAATTTTGAAAAAGAGTTGCTCTCGGGTTCAGGAAAATCGGAAGGCATTGAGTTTTTTCTTCGAAAACATGAAGGAATAGTAAGTGGTTGGCTGAGTTATACTTTAGCTAAAACCGATCGTTATTTCCCAGAATTAAATAATGGAAATCGTTTTCCTGATCGATACGATAGAAGACATAATTTTTCAGCTGTCGCAATGATTGAATTAGCACCTAACGTAATTACTTCTTATACGTGGGTGTACATGTCGGGCACAAAAATCACGGCTCAAACGGGTCAATATTTAATGCCTAATCCTTCCCTAACGGGAATTGATCTAGTTCCGATTTATAGTTCAAAAAACGGAGTTACCTTAGCGCCAAGTCATCGTTTAGATATCAATTTGATAATTAAAGGAAAAGCAAGTTCTTGGGGACAAGGTGAATGGAGTTTCAGTATCTATAACTTTTATAATGTAGCTTCGCCATTTCGAGTCAGCATTGGGCAAAACGGAAATGCACTTGCTTATCAACAACATGGCTTATTCGGCTTTATACCGTCAATTTCGTACAATTTTAGCTATTCGAGCAAATGAAACTAACACGATTTTTAATACTCATCTTTCTTTTTTATCAATGTGAATTGATTGAAGTTCCTTTGGAAGTAGAACCTGCCGAGGAAAAAATGAGCCTTTCCAGTTTATTGATTGGCGATGAAGGCATTTTAGTAAGTGTGAGCAAAAGTTTCTCAGCACTTTCGGGAACGTCATTAGCACAAATTCAAGAAAATCCGATAGATGCATTATTTGTATCGCGAGGAACTATTCAATTTAAGAGCAATGGAAATACAATTTTAGGAGAAAAATTTGAAGATGTTCCAGGATTTTATTTCGCAGATTTTAGTGCATATACACTCGGTGATTCTCTAGAAATTTCCGTTTATGATTCTGTAAGTACACAACAGATAAAAGCAAGAACGAAAATAATGTCATCAGTAGCCATCGATTCTGTTCAGTTTCGCTCCGTAAAAGAAAACATCTTACTTGATACCCTAAAAGTCTATCTAACTGATCCTGTTACCACACAAATCAATTATTTTGTAGTACATATTTACAGAAGTTCATCTTTCTTGAACATTTTAAACAACAACGATTCATTACTCGTTCAGTCAGATAGTTTAGTACAAATTGAATCCATTTTTTCTGATATTGGGATAGATTCCACCATTTTAATACGAAGCTACACCATCGAAAAAAATCCTTCTAACGATACGCTAATTGCCGTTTTATCTCACATAGAAGAAGGCTATTTCCGCTTCCTAGACGCAAGAAAACGTAACGAAAATGGCGGAGGCGGGATCTTCAACGAACCCATAAATTTCCCAAGCAATGTAGAAAATGGATATGGGTATTTTTCAGCCCATAATCCAGCATATAAGATTGCTATTCGTGAATAGGCATGATTTAAAAAAAAATCCTAGCGCCAGCGTCCGCTGGTGCTTTATAAAAAAAAGAGAAAGCGTCCTCGCTTTCAACCAAATTTAGTGTTTTAGATGAATTATTTTCCAAATCATAGCGACAGCGTCCGCTGGTGCTTTCCAAATTCTAGCGCCAGCGTCCACTGGCGCTTTATAATAGATTGAGAAAAATTCGGTTAAACTGAAAAAATAACCGCTAACACCCTTAAGAATCTCAAATTCTGACTTTGACATATTCTAAAGTGAATTATTTTGTTAACGGTTTTATGTAGCAAAATTAATGAAAACAAGAGCTTATTCACATCATAATGAGCTTAATTCATATCTGTTATTTGGTTATGCTGGGCTACGACCCTGCATCTCAGCCTAAGAACCAATCTATGCAAAGAAAAAGTGATTGTTGCGTAAAATGATATTGGGCAGAGATAGCACTTCGTGGTTCTTCGAATCATGTCAGGGCACGGGATGACCGTTTCTTTGCGAAAAACCACGGTAGTTATTCAAAAAGTGTGTCTGCGAGGAATTGTTGTTGTGTCATTGCTTGGTTAAAGTATCGTTATTGAATTCTAAACAATCAAGGGCTAGCCCTCGATTGTTTAGAATTTTTTCTTAAATAAGGAATCGTACTCCAATTTAGGAACTCTTCGTTGGTAAGCTGTCTTATCCATGGCCACATATCCCAGTAGTGTAATTACGGATTCATCACCAGGCTTACT
>Ga0210025_1000700_pt1 | contig 40745 bp, 43 predicted proteins | sample CryGeyme20150102_FD_183989 | JGI IMG/M metagenome (GOLD analysis project Ga0210025, IMG submission 183989) | Groundwater microbial communities from Crystal Geyser aquifers in Utah, USA - Crystal Geyser metaG 2015-0102 (SPAdes) (version 2) | ecosystem: Environmental > Aquatic > Deep subsurface >... | reverse complement strand
CTTTAAAAAACAATGATGGCTTTTTAAACCTCAATGATAATAGCAATCCTGAACTTATAAAGCAACAAGTTGGTTTAAGCAAAAAGGCTTTTAAAAGAAGCCTTGGCCATTTATATAAATTAAAACTTATTGAATTGACGCCAACCGGCGTGCGCTTGATTTAATTTTTCTTTTTTTTTTACCCAATTTCAATAGGCGAGAAGTCGTTTATTGGCACATTTATTTTGAATTTTGGTTGAAAACTTGAGCCTAAAAGGTAATGCAAAGGCTACTAACCTGAATTTTTATGATTTACGTGATGACCTTGATTTGGACGATGAAAAAAATAATAAAAATCATTTAACAGGTAAAATAAGGTTTTTTAATGATGAGTTTTAAATAGCAAAGGGTAAATGAACTGAAAATATAGAATTTTATAATTGCAGAAAAACAGTTAATTGAAAATATAAAAATTTATATTTGCACTTGTAACCAAAATAATTTTTGATGAATATAAGCAGTTTTATATCTGGAAAATTAATACAACGGTTTAAATATAAGAGCTTTGAACCCACATTAATTGATGTTCAATGGCATTTAGATAATGATGTGGTAGCATCGCTATTAAGCCAAGCCGACCAAAAACTGGGCGAACTCAATGCCTTTAGTCAACTAATACCCAATGTGGATTTTTTCATAAAAATGCACGTAATTAAGGAAGTTACTAAAAGCAGCCGAATAGAGGGCACACAAACCAACATAGACGAAGCCATACAAAAGGAAGAATATATAAACCCCGAAAAAAAAGATGATTGGCTAGAAGTGCAAAACTATGTGCAGGCAATGAATACAGCCATAGCCGAACTAGAAAGCTTGCCATTAAGCAATAGATTATTAAAAAATACACACAAAATAATATTACAAGGCGTTAGGGGTAAACATAAACAACCGGGAGATTTTAGAATAAGTCAAAATTGGATAGGTGGCAACAGCTTGGTAGATGCAAAATTTATTCCACCTCATCAAGACGGTGTTTTAGAATATATGTCAGATTTGGAACAATTTATTCATACCCAAAACAGCAACCTACCTCATTTAATTAAGATAGCCATTCTGCATTATCAATTTGAAACCATCCATCCCTTTTTAGATGGCAATGGCAGGATAGGCAGGCTATTAATAACCCTTTATTTAGTAAGTTCAGGATTATTAGTTAAACCAACCTTGTACCTATCCGATTTTTTTGAAAAAAACAAAGAACATTATTACGATAACTTAACAGTGGTAAGAACTAAAAATGATTTAGTGCAATGGCTTAAGTTTTTTTTAGAAGGCGTACGAATAACAGCCGAAAGCTCCATTCAAACATTTAAAGAAATCATTGCTTTAAGAGCTTCGGTTGAAACTAAAATAATAATTCTCGGCAAAAAACAAATACTTGCAAAAAATGTGTTACAATATCTATACAGCCAACCTATTACAGATATGCAAAGTATCGCCAATGCCTTAAATATAAGTGTGCCTACTGTTTCAAGACTGCTAAATGATTTAGTAAGACTTGAAATATTAGTGGAGCTAACTGGATTTAAACGTAATAGAGTATTTGCATTTGAACAATATTTAAAACTATTTAGGTAGAATAATGTTGAATTGTGAATGGCAAATTATTTTTATTCTGATACAAAAAAATGGGAAACTGACCCTCTTGAAGAACATTTTAAATATTCATCGTACTTAATGATTCATTGGGAAATCAACACTCAAACTAAAGTTTAAAAATGTGTTTTAATTTTATCAAAACAATCGAGTTAAATAGCTACTTTAGTATTTTAATTAAAATTAATTGAAAATAGAATATGGCAATTAAAAAATCAGAATTATACAGTTCCCTGTGGGCGAGTTGTGACGAGTTAAGAGGCGGAATGGATCCGAGCCAATACAAGGATTATATTCTTGTGTTGTTGTTTGTAAAATATGTGAGTGACAAATACGCCAACGACCCTGATGCGATAATTGAAATTCCCGAAGGCGGTAGTTTTAAAGCTATGCAAGCCTTAAAGGGTAATAAAGACATCGGAAATCAAATCAATATTATTATTGGTGAATTGGCAAAAGCCAACGATTTAAAAGGAGTGATTGATGTTGCCGACTTTGCTGACGATGATAAATTGGGCAAAGGCAAGGAAATGGTGGATAAGCTCACCAACCTCATTGCCATTTTTGAAAATCCCGCACTTGACTTTTCTAAAAACCATGCCGGTGGCGATGATATTTTAGGTGATGCCTTTGAATACCTGATGAAAAACTTTGCAACCGAAAGTGGAAAAAGCAAAGGACAATTTTACACACCAAGTGAAGTGAGCCGAGTAATGGCTAAAGTGCTGAACATTCACGATGCTACCAACAAAACAACTTTTTATGACCCGACCTGCGGTTCGGGTTCATTGCTTTTAAAAGCATTGGACGAAGCCGATGGCAAAGGCACTATTTACGGACAAGAGAAAGATGTGGCAACGGCTGCTTTGGCTCGTATGAATATGATTTTACACGGACAAGAAGCCATTGAAATACACAGAGGACAAAGCACTCTTTCCGACCCATTTTTTAAAGATAGCAACGGTTATTTAAAAACATTTGACTTTGTAGTTGCCAATCCGCCTTTCTCTTCCAAAAATTGGGCTACTGGCTTTAATCCGCAAGACGACCTGTACGGACGGTTTGAAAAAGATGAAATTGAAAGTGCAAAAACGGGTAAAGCATCTTACAAAACGCCACCCGATAAAAATGGCGATTATGCTTTTCTCTTACACATTCTCAAATCATTAAAAAGCACAGGCAAAGGTGCTTGTATTCTGCCTCACGGTGTTTTGTTCAGAGGAAATGCCGAAGCCGAAATCCGCAAAAGTTTAATTGAACGTGGTTATATCAAAGGCATTATTGGTTTGCCTGCCAATTTGTTTTATGGCACTGGAATTCCCGCCTGCATTATTGTTTTGGACAAAGAAGGTGCTGTACAGACGCACGGCAGTGCGTCTGTACAGAAAGGAATTTTTATGGTGGATGCCAGCAAGGGCTTCATCAAAGATGGTAACAAAAACCGTTTGCGTGAACAAGACATTCACAAGATTGTAGATATTTTTAATAAGCAAACGGAACTACCTAAGTTTAGCCGATTGGTTAGTGTAGAAGAAATTAGCGACCCGAAAAATGATTTCAATTTAAATATACCACGCTACATTGATAGCCAAGAAGTCGAGGATTTACAAGACATTGAAGCACATTTGTTGGGCGACATTCCCAATGCAGATATTGAAGCCTTAGAAAACTATTGGACAGTGTATCCTTCCCTAAAAAATCATTTGTTTAAAGATGGACGCAAAGGTTATTCTCAATTGAACATAGACCATTCTCAACTGAAAAATGAAATCTTTTCGCATCCCGAATTTGTAAGTTTTAGTGCTGAAATGGATGCTTTGTTTGCCGATTGGAAAACACGAAACACCAAATTATTAAAAAGCCTCACCCCAGCCCTCTCCAAAGGAGAGGGAGGAATGAAACCCAAACAAACGATTTTTAAAATATCGGAAGATGTGCTTACAACTTACACAGGTAAGGCATTGATGGACAAATACGATGTGTATCAGCATTTGATGAATTATTGGAATGATGTAATGCAAGACGATTGTTATTTGATAGCTGTAGATGGTTGGAAAGCCGAACTGAGCATTATCAAACAAACCAAATCCGCTACCGTTTGGGATTGCGATCTTGTTCCAAAGGTTTTGGTAATTGACCGCTATTTCTTAACTGAGAAAAAAGCCATTGAAAAATTAGAAGCCGATAAAGAAGTTATTGCCACCCAACTCACCGAATTGGAAGAAGAACACAGTGCCGAAGAAGGCTATTTTGCCGATTTAGACAAAGTCAACAAAGCTTCCGTTAATGGACAATTGAAAATTGATAATGGACAATTAAAAAAACTTGCCAAAAACAGTGACGATTATGCTTCGCTGAAAGCCAAAATTGAAGTTTTTCAAAAGTATCTAAAACTATTGGACGACCAAACCGAAGGGAACAAAAAAATAAAAGAAGCCATTGCCGACTTGGATATAAAAGTAATTGAACGCTATAAAACACTGACCGAAACCGAAATAAAACAATTGGTGGTGGATGATAAATGGATGGCAAGCATTGAACGCAGCGTAAAAACAGAAATGGAACGCATCAGCCAACGCCTAACCCAACGGATTAAAGAACTAGCAGAACGCTACGAAACACCGCTACCCAAACAAACCAGTAATGTTGCCGAATTGGAAAATAAAGTAATTGCTCACCTTCAAAAAATGGGATTTGTATGGAAATAGATAAAATACAGAAAAAGTAAGCGCTTTTATCGATGAAAAACGAAATAATACTATATCAGTCTGGTGAATTAGCTGAACATTTAGAAGTTAGGCTTAAAGAAGAAACAGTTTGGCTTAATAGGGTTCAAATTGCAACTTTATTTGGAAGGGATGTAAAAACCATTGGCAAGCACATTAATAATGTTTTTTCTGAAGGTGAACTTGACAAAAATTCAACTGTCGCAAATTTTGCGACAGTTCAACTTGAAGGAGGAAGAAAAATTGAAAGACAAATTGAATACTACAATCTCGATGTTATCATATCTGTAGGTTACAGAGTAAAATCAAAACAAGGCACACAATTTCGTATTTGGGCTACCAATGTGCTAAGAGATTATTTATTAAAAGGCTACGCTTTGAACCATCGGATGGACAAAATTGAAAACAATTACGACAGCCTTAGCAAAGAAGTAAAGCAAATTTCCCTTCAACTCAAAACACAGGAACTGCCAAATCAAGGCATTTTCTTCGAAGGGCAAATTTTTGATGCCTATGTTTTTGTGGCTGATATTATTAAGAAAGCCAAAACTGATATTATTTTGATTGATAACTATGTAGATGAAACTGTGCTGACCCAATTGGCAAAACGCACTAAAAATGTAGCAGCGACCATTTATACCAAAACCACCAGCAAAGCTTTAAAATTAGACATTGACAAACACAACAGCCAGTACCCTACCATTGAACTTAAAATCTTTGCCAACAGCCACGATCGTTTTCTGATTATTGACCAAAAAGAACTCTACCATTTGGGAGCATCGCTCAAAGACTTGGGTAAAAAATGGTTTGCCTTTTCTAAAATGGATTCACTCACTGCCGATGTATTGGCGAAATTGAACAGAATAAGATGAATAATACTGAATACAAACAAACCGAAGTAGGTTTAATTCCGAGTGATTGGGAAGTAAAAACAATAGGAGAAATTTTCACTTTCTACTCAACTTCTAATTATTCAAAAGCTGAAATGTCACTTTATGGAGATGTTGGTTGTGTTCATTATGGTCTAATTCACGCTATTGAAAACTCTCACTATTCTTTATCAAGTGGGATTAAGTATTACGTAACTAAAGAACAAGCAAAATATGAAGCCATACAAGAAGGTGATGTAATTATGGTAGATGCTTCTGAGGATTTAGTTGGGTTAAACAAATCTGTTGAAGTTTTTGACTTAAATAATAAAGAATATATTGCTGGACTTCATACTTTCCATTTACGAGATAATAATTCTACTTATGTTGGCACTTTCAAGGGGCTGATATTAAATTCAAATTCAGTAAAAAAGCAAATGCTTAGGTTTGCCGTTGGAATGAAGGTATTTGGAGTTTCAAAACCACAATTACAAAATATTTTAATTCCTGTCCCCACCAAAGCCGAACAAACCGCCATAGCCACCGCCTTATCCGATGCCGATGCCTTGATAAGCAGTTTAGAAAAACTCATTGCCAAAAAACGCAACATCAAGCAAGGGGCAATGCAAAAACTCCTTCAACCAAAAGAGGGTTGGGAAGTGAAGAAGTTGGGGGAGATTGTCGTGGTATTGGATAATTTAAGGAAACCACTTAATGATTCCGAAAGACAGAAAATGAAAGGTGATATACCTTATTGTGGAGCAAATGGAATTGTTGGCTTTGTTGATGATTATGTTATTGATGATGATATTATTTTAATGGCAGAGGACGGTGGATATTTTGATGAATACAAAACACGCCCGATAGCATACAGAATGAAAGGTAAATGTTGGGTTAATAACCACGCCCATATTTTAAAAGCCAAAATGGAAATAGACCAAGATTTTCTGTTCTATTCATTAGTGAACAAAAACATTTTGGATTTTATAAATGGAGGAACACGAGCAAAATTAAATAAAGGTGAATTGGTGAACATATTGGTTGCAGTTTCAAAGTCAAAAGAAGAACAAACTCGTATCGCCACCATTCTTTCCGGTATGGATGCCGAGATAAGTGCCTTAGAAACGAAATTGGAGAAATACAAAAAGGTAAAACTGGGTATGATGCAAAACCTTTTAACAGGGAAAATACGATTGGTATGAGTAAAAAGAAAATATTCATTAGCAGTGTTCAAAAAGAATTTGAACAAGAGCGGCAAATGCTTTTTACTTATTTGCATAGTGATGCCTTGCTGGGTTTATTTTTTGAACCTTTTCTTTTTGAAAACCTGCCTGCCACCGACCAAAAAACGGATACTGCTTACATCCGGGAAGTTTCAAAATCAGATATTTACTTAGGTCTTTTTGGCGAAGATTATGGTTACGAAAACACAAAAGGAATGTCGCCAACCGAAGTAGAATTTAATGAAGCTACTTTACAACACAAAACAAGGCTCATTTTTATCAAGGGCGATAATGCCTTGGTTCGCCACCCTAAAATGGCAGCACTCATTCAGAAGGTTGGTTTAGATGTTATTCGTAAACGCTTTAATTCCGATGCCGAATTAATTTCTGGTGTTTACGCTTCATTGGTCAATTATTTAAAAGAAAAAGAATTTATCCGCTCTGGTCCGTTTGATGCAGCCCCTACCAAAGCCAAGCTTGAAGATATTGACGATAATAAAGTAAATGCCTTTGTTGCCAGAGCAAAATCAGTACGAAACTTTCCTTTATCACCAGCGGCATCTGTTGTTGAAATTCTCACACATCTCAACCTAATATACAATGATGCTTTAACCAATGCTGCTATTTTGTTGTTTGGTAAAAATTCGCAACGGTTTATATTGGGTTCAGAGGTAAAATGTGCCCATTTCCACGGGCAAGAAGTTGCCAAGCCTATTCCGTCTTATCAGGTTTACAAAGGCAATGTGTTTGAATTGGTTGACCAAAGTGTAGATTTTGTTCTTTCAAAGTTGAGTATGAAGGTTGGCATACGAGATACGAGCAATCAAGTACCAACCAATTATGAAATACCAAGGGCAGTAGTATCCGAAGCAATTGTAAATGCCATTGCACACAGAGATTATAGCAGTACCGGCAGTGTGCAGGTAATGCTTTTTGCCAATCGTTTAGAAATTTGGAACCCTGGCACTTTGGCTTCTTCACTGTCGCTATCCCAATTAAAAACCCGTCACGGTTCATTTCCGGTTAATCCATTGCTTGCCGAACCTATGTATTTAGCAGGTTATATTGAACGCTTAGGCACTGGAACTCGCGATATGGTTAACTTATGCGTAGCTGCTAATCTTAAAGAACCCGAATTTACATTGGATGATGGTTTTAGAGTAACTATTTGGAGACCTACTGAACAAGTTAGTGGGGAAGCTACCGAGCAAGCTACCGAGCAAGCTACCGAGCAAGCTACCGAGCAAGTAAATGAAGAAGTTAAAAGAGTTGTACTTGTTTTAGAAGGTGAAATGAAACGAATTGAAATTCAGGAAATATTAGGATTAAAACACAGAGAAAACTTTAGAGACAACTATGTTATTCCTTCACTGGATTTGGGATATATTGAAATGATTTTCCCTGATAGCCCTAATCATCCCAATCAAGGATACCGCTTATCTGCCAAGGGCATAGCATTGAAAAATCAGCTTAAAAAATCAAATAAAAAATGAGCAAAGTAGGACAAATAGAACGTGCCACTCAAAACCGCTTGGTGCAATTGTTTCAGCAACAATTGAATTATCGTTATTTGGGTAATCTTGAAAAGGAAGAAGAAAACAGCAATGTAGATGAAACCTTGCTAACAGCACATTTAACACAAAAAGGTTACAGTCCTTCACTCATCAGCAAAGCGCTTTTTGAATTTAAAAAAGTAGTATCCATCAATACCAACGATGACCTTTACCAAGCCAACAAAAATGTGTATTCGTTGCTTCGTTATGGCATTCCTGTAAAAGAAGAAGCCGGGCAAAACAAAGAAACCGTTTACCTGATTGATTGGAAACACCCACTGGAAAATGATTTTGCCATTGCCGAAGAAGTAACCATAAAAGGACAACACAACAAACGTCCCGATATAGTTATTTACATCAACGGTATTGCATTGGGTGTGTTGGAATTGAAACGAAGCACCGTTTCGGTTTCAGAAGGCATACGCCAAAACAATGATAATCAAAAACATATTTTTATAAAACCGTTTTATACCACTATTCAGTTAGTAATGGCGGGGCAAGATGTAGAAGGTTTACGATACGCAGCCATTGATACATCCGAGAAATATTATTTAAAGTGGAAAGAAGTAAGCAAAGAATTTAATCCGAACGACACTTATCTTTTAGAACTTACAAAACCAATTAGAGAGCAAGCCGCTAAAGCCGATAATCAGTTGGACAAGCAAATTATTGAAATGCTGGGTAAGGAAAGGCTGATGGAAATACTCCACGATTTTGTGGTATTTGATAGAGGGCAAAAGAAATTTTGCAGACCCAATCAATACTTTGGTTTAAAGGCAGCTCAGGAACATATTCGCCGAAAAGAAGGCGGTATTATTTGGCATACACAAGGCAGTGGCAAAAGTTTAACAATGGTTTGGCTTACCAAATGGATAAGAGAGTATAATCCAAATGCACGTGTTTTAATCATTACCGACCGAGACGAGTTGGATAAACAAATTGAAAAAGTTTTTAAAGGCGTTGATGAACAAATAGTAAGAACCAAAAGCGGAGCCGATTTAATTGAAAAGCTAAACGATACAAAGTTTTTGCTATTGTGTTCACTCATCCATAAGTTTGGTAACAAAGAAGAAGCCAATTACGACAGCTATTTAGAAGAACTGAAAAACAGTTTACCTAAAAACTTTAAGCCCAAAGGAGATTTTTATGTGTTTGTAGATGAATGTCACCGAACACAAAGCGGAGATTTGAACAAGGCAATGCATCAACTTTTAGGCGAAAAAGCATTGTTTATTGGTTTCACAGGCACTCCACTGATGAGAGCCGACAAACAAAAAAGTATTGAGATTTTTGGCAAATACATTCACACTTACAAATTTGACGAAGCAGTAAAAGACGGTGTGGTATTGGATTTACGCTATGAAGCAAGAGACATAGAACAAAAAATAACTTCTTTAGATAAGATTGATGCTTGGTTTGACAGCAAAACAAAAGGCTTAACCGACTTTGCCAAAACCGAACTCAAACAGAAGTGGGGCACAATGAAAAAAGTGTTCAGTTCTGTTGGACGCTTGCAAAAAATTGTTGCCGACATATTGTTAGATATGGAAACCCGTGAACGATTGCAAAACGGCAGAGGCAATGCTATTTTAGTTTCGGATAGTATTTACAATGCTTGTAGGTTTTATCAATTGTTTCAAGATGCAGGATTTAAACGTTGTGCCATTGTTACATCATTTGCACCAACACACAGCGACATAAAAGGCGAAGGAGAAGGCTACACCGAAAAATTGATGCAGTATGACATTTATCAAAAAATGCTCAACGGCAAAACCACCGAAGATTTTGAAGACGAAGCAAAAAAGCGTTTCATTGATGAACCTGCACGAATGAAACTCCTTATTGTGGTGGATAAACTACTCACAGGTTTTGATGCACCGAGTGCAACCTTTCTTTACATTGATAAGAGTATGAAAGACCACGGCTTGTTTCAAGCCATTTGCCGGGTAAACCGTTTGGACGGAGACGATAAAGATTACGGTTACATAATTGACTATAAAGATTTGTTTGGCAGTTTAGAAAATGCCTACAAAGATTTCACTTCCAAAGCCTTTGAAGATTACGACAAGTCAGATGTAGAAGGTTTGTTAAGCGACCGATTAGCAAAAGGCAAAGAAAGATTAGACGATGCTTTGGAAACCATCAAAGCGTTGTGCGAACCAGTTGTTCCACCAAAAGGTACACAACAATACATTGCTTATTTCTGTGGCAATCCACAATTAAAAGAAGACTTAAAAGACAGCGAACCTAAACGAGTAGCATTATACAAAGCTGTTATTTCACTTATTCGTGCCTATGCCAACATAGCCGATGAAATGGAAGAGGCAGGATATAAGCCAGCCGAAATTGAAGCCATTAAAAACGACTTAAAGCATTTTGAAAGTGTTCGCAAAGAAATTCAATTAGCCAGTGGCGATTGGGTAGATTTAAAACAATACGAACCTGCAATGCGACATTTAATTGATAGCTACATTGCAGCAAAAGAAAGTGAAAAAGTTTCGGCTTTTGATGATTTTAGTTTGGTGGAATTATTGGTTAAAGACGGCAAAGGTGCTTTGGACAAATTACCCAACAACATCAAGAAAAATAAGGAAGCAATGGCCGAAACCATTGAAAACAACTTGCGAAAAGTTATCATTGAAGAAAGTCCAACTAACCCGATTTACTACGAAAAAATGAGTGTGTTGCTTGATGAATTAATCAAGTTAAGAAATGAAGAGGTGGCAGAATACGAAAAGTATTTAGAGGAGATAATTAAGTTGGCAGTAAAAGTAAAGAAGCCCGAAACGAGTAACGAATATCCTTCAAGCATAAATTCACAAGCCAAAAGAGCTTTGTATGACAATTTAGAAAAAGATGAGCCTTTGACAATTGCTTTGGACAGTGCAATTATTTATGGCAAATACGATGACTGGGAAGGCACATTATCCAAAGAAAAGCATTTGAAAAACAAAGTGGTGAAACCTGTTTTGGAAGAGTACCAAAAGGTTGAGAAATTAGACCCAATATTTGAAATAATTAAACAGCAAAAGGAATACAAATAATTGATAAGTGATAATTGATAATGAACAATTGATAATTGATAATGAAAGAAAATATTATAAAAACCAAGTCGTTTGCTTTTGCTTTGAGGATTGCGAAACTTTTTCAATATTTACAAACCGAAAAGAAAGAATTTGTATTGAGCAAACAATTGCTTAGAAGCGGCACTGCTATAGGTGCATTGGTGCGTGAGGCGGAAAATGCAGAAAGTAATGCGGATTTTATTCATAAATTATCAATTGCATTAAAGGAAGCCAACGAAAGTGATTATTGGATTGATTTACTTTTTCAGGCGGATTACGTGGATGAAATGGCTTTCAATTCAATCAAAGCTGACTTGATACAACTATTGAAGTTATTAGTTTCTATTATAAAAACGTCAAAAGAAAATGGAAGACGATAACTCAATTATCAATTATCAATTATTAATTAATAATTTGATAGTTGATATTGTTCGCAAAGACATCAAGAATATGCACTTGGCAGTGTATCCGCCAACGGGCAGGGTTCGTATAGCTGCACCATTGCGTGTAAATGATGAAGCGGTTAGACTTTTTGCTATTTCAAAAATTAGTTGGATAAGAAAGCACCAACGGAATTTTGTTGCACAAGACCGACAACCACCAAGACAATTTAAAGAACGTGAAAGCCATTATTTTCAAGGCAAACGCTATTTGTTGAGAATTATAGAACAGGAAGCACCGCCCAAAGTGGTGTTTAAGACCAAAACCTATATCGACCTACACGTAAGACCAAACAGCACCACCGAACAACGACAAATTATTATTAACGAATGGTATCGAGCAGAGTTAAAAAAACTCATTCAGCCCATCATTGACAAATGGGAAAAGCAAATTGGCGTAAGCGTAACAGACTGGCAAGTAAAACAAATGAAAACCAAATGGGGAACTTGCAACATTGAGAAAAAAAGAATTTGGATAAACTTAGAATTAGCCAAAAAGCCAACCCATTGTTTGGAATATATCATTGTTCACGAAATGATACACTTTTTAGAAAGACACCACAACGACCGTTTCCTGACCTTGATGGAAAAGTATATGCCACAATGGAAGTTTTATAAAGAAGAATTAAATCGTTTACCAGTAAGCCACGGAGAATGGAAATACTAGCGGGTTTCCAAAAAATAAGGTACGTTTTAACATATTCTAAATTTTATTGATTATCAAACGGTTAAATTATATAAAATTTTTAACTTAAATCAAACCTAACGGGTTTTAATGATTCAATTAATAGACTTTAAACACAGCTCACAATTAAAAAATCAGTAAAAACAGTCAGTCATAAAAAAGTAAGCTTACTTCTTTAAATTCATGCGTTACTTTCGTTTGAAAGTTGCTGAGCTTTTTAAAGAAAGTTACTTAACTTTTGTTTAAAAGTTGCTGAGCTTTTTTAAAAAGCTGCTGAGTTTTAGTTTGAAAGTTGCTGAACTTTTTTAAAAAGCTGCTGAGTTTTGGTTTGAAAGTTGCTGAGCTTTTTTAAAAAGATGCTGGGTTTTGGTTTAAAAGATGCTGAGCTTTTTTAAAAAGCTGCGGTTAAAAGTAAAACCTAACAGGTTTAATTCCTATTGTTTACTAATATTCTAAAAACGCAAAAATTGTGTGGGTTCAGTCAAAGTCTAAACAAACCTGTTAGGTTTTAAAGCCTAAACCTAACAGGTTTTATTTCAATTGCTTATTAATATTCTAAAACCGCAAAATTGTGCGGTTCAGCCAATGGGCATATAAACCGATTAGGTTTTTAAATAAGTTAAAATAAATATTAGACAAATAAATTAGTAAATATTATTTTTATAAAAATAATTGTTAAAATGAAATAGTTACCTTTTGAAGCAGGGCAGTATTATCATATTTATAATAGGGGTAATAATGAAGGAACAATTTTTTAGGAAGAGATTAATTATAAATATTTTATTAAGCTTTTAAATAAATATTTAACGCCTATTTTAGAAATTTATAGTTATTGTCTATTCCCAAATCATTTTCATTTGGTGGTTAAATTTAAGGATTTTAATGATTTACCAAAAGCTATAAAAGGAGGTAAAACCAAATTGCACCAAGCTTTTAAACTTATTTAATGCTTATTCAAAATCAATCAATAAAAAATATTCTAGAAGTGGTAGTCTGTTTCAAGAACATCCAAAACGAAATATAATTACTGAAAGACAATATCTTATTAATTTGATTCTTTATGTAAACACCAATTCGAGTCATCATAAAATTTTAAATTTTGAAAACTATCCATACGCTTCTTATCAATCTTTAATTTTAGAAAATGACACCTTTTTTGAGTAGAAAAAAGGTGATAGATTTATTTGCTTCAAATAACAACTTTATCTATGCCCATCAGCAACAATATTTTAAAATTGAAATACTTAACAACATTGAATTAGAATAATACCAATCAGATTTGATTCTATATGTAGAAGTCAAGCTTATCTCAAACTTATAACTTTTTTGATTCAACTAATAGCTAGAATTGCATTTTTTTGACGTACAACTAAAAAAAATCCCCGGAGTCTAACTCCAGGGATTAAGCTTATAGAAGCAAATGCTTATTTAACTTCAATTAATTTTTCTGGTTTTTGTTTTGCTTCTTCACGTTTAGGAATTGAAATGCGCAGCTCACCATTTTTATAAGTGGCATTAATTTTATCACTGTCAACTACATTTTTTGGCAAGCTAAAACTTCTAGAAAATGATTGATAGCTATACTCTTTGCGGGTATAATGATCATTGTTTTCTTCATTTTCAATTTTCTTTTCAGATGAAATGGTCAATAAATCGTCCTTAAGATTTATCACAAAATCCTTTTTTTCCATACCAGGTGCGGCCATTTCAACAAAGAAACCACTTTCATTTTCTTTAATGTTTATTGCCGGTAAGGTAGTGTCGGTTTCTGAAAAATTAGAAACAGACCAATCATTAAACAAGTCGTCAAATACATTTCGGTAAGCCGGAAATCGGTTGTTTGTTTTTACTAACATTGCTTTTAAATTTAAGGGTTAATATTCAGTTTTATTTCTTGTATTAAAAAAAAACAATTGTAATACCAATCCAAAAAAAATGACAAAATTTCATAAAAAAAACCACCGAATTGACAAAATGACAACTGGTTAATAATTAGTTATGTCAATATTTCAGTTTTTGATGGGTTCGTTACTGATTTCTAAGTTTATCTAAAATCAGATTTAATTGTGATAATTCGGTAGGAGTGAGGTGTTGCAATTTTGCATCGAGTTGTTGCTCGCAGGAGTCCATTTTTGAGAGTAAATCTAAACCCTTATCGCTAATCATCACATCTTTTTGCCTTCGGTCATTGGGGCATTCGCTGCGATGAATCAAATCTTTAGCAACCAAACGGTCAACGATTCGGCTCACATCCGAACTTCTATCAATCAGGCGTTCTTTTATCAAGCCTATATTGGCCATTTTTGGATGTTGTCCGCGTAAAATGCGCAATACATTAAATTGCGTAGGCGAAAGTCCATATTTTTTAAATAAATCTTGAGTGATGTTACCTAAAAAATTATGCGTAAAATGTATGTTTAAGCGTGTTTTTAAAAAGTCATTTTTAAAACTTGTTTGCAATTCTTGTTCGAGTGTTTTCATCAGCTTTTTAAATTTTTTAATAGGCTATAAGCACATCGGGCAACCGCAACGGGGTTATTTTTATCAGCTTGATAGATAATGACATCGGCATTTAAAATGCGTTTACCCACTTTTATTAAAGTTACTTCAACAAACACATCTGCTTTTATAGCCGGCGCTAAATAATCAATGCGCATATCAATGGTATTAATTTTATCAGCAGGCGAATTGAGTGTGGTAAATCCCGCCAATCCGCCAGCTGCATCGGCAATGCTGGCCAAAATGCCACCATGCCAAAAACCTTGTCGATAATCGCCTATAAATTCCGCTTTAAAAGGGACAAATACTTCAACTTTTCCAACACTGATGCTGAGCACTTTCATGCCAATCATATTATTAGCAGGAATTTGATTTTCAAAAATGTCGATTAATTGATTTAGATGGTCTTTCATAAACGGATGATTTTAAAGCTTATATCACAATGATAACTTATTTTGCTTGCACGGTTTCAAGCTTGATGTTAAAGGTTACTTCATCGCCAATAAGCACCCCACCATTATCCATTGCGGAATTGTATTTTAGGTTAAAATCGGCGCGCGAAATGGTTCCGGTAGCTTTAAATCCGGCTCTAGTGCCACCCCAAGGATCTTTAATGGTTCCGGTGTAAACTAAATCGAAGCTAATCGGTTTTGTGACGCCATGCATGGTCAAATCGCCTTTTAAAGTGTAATTCTTGTTGTCTTTTTTAACGACAGAAGTACTTTTAAACGCAATGTTTGGATAGCTGGCCACCTCAAAAAAATCGACACCTTTTAAATGGCCATCGCGTTTGGCATTGTTAGTGTTTACGCTCGCTACATCAATATTGAGATTGAAGGTGGCTTTGCTAAAATCGGCAGTGGTTTGGTTTATACTTCCTGTAAAAGTAGAAAAAGTGCCCTCAACTTCCGAAATTACCATGTGAGCAATGGTAAATCGCACACTAGAATGCGCATTGTCAACGTTCCAAGTGGTTTGTGCCGTTGCCATAAATCCTGTTAAGGCGAGTGTTAAAAATAGTTTCATTGTTTTCATTGTTTTTAATTTAATTTAAAGTTAGTAATGAATGATTTTAATTTAGCAGCATGCGCTTCCGCAGATGCTAATACGGGTTTTAAATCCATTTCACCGCGATTGGGCATATAATAAATGCCATACGAAGCAATAGGTTTTAAATAGTTTAACTTACAAAAGTTTGCCGATGCTTGTATTGGTAACAAAAGGCGTTCAAGCTCACCATCAGCATAAGAACTTTCGGGCGAACCTAATGTAACGGATGCTAAAATTGATTTGTGGGTCATTATTGATCCTGAACCAAAGGCAAATCCATAAGTCAGCACTTTATCAAACCATTGCTTTAAAATCGGCGGCATATTGTACCAATAAATAGGATATTGCAATATGATTAAATCAGCTTTAGCTAAAGCCATTTGTTCGGCGTTTACATCAATATTAAAATCGGGATAGAGTGCAGTTAAATCTCTAATAGTTAAATTATTAACTGTATTTAATGCACTGATAATGGTTTTATTTCCAATTGAATTTTCAATATCGGGATGTGCTAATAAAAGGAGTATTTTCGACATGTTAATTTTTAAAATAAATAATAATGGCAAATATATGTAAAAACATTAGATGTTTAAACATATAAAAATATTTAATGAAAATTTAACAGTTTAAATCACAAATATTTTGACTTTTCATAAAAGGATAAATCCTATCTTTGTCAAAATACAATTTTTTTAATGACAGAAGAACAAGTTGTTTTAGTTGACAAAAATGATAAGGTTTTAGGTTTGATGCCTAAAATGGAAGCGCACAAAAAAGCTATTTTACACCGTGCTTTTTCTGTTTTTATATTTAATGAAAAATGTCAACTTTTGTTACAACAACGCGCTTTAGACAAGTATCACTCACCGGGTTTATGGACGAATACTTGTTGTAGCCACCAACGAGAAGGGGAAACAAATATACAAGCTGGGCAACGTCGTTTATTTGAAGAAATGGGATTGCAATGTGAATTAAAAGAATTGTTTTGGTTTATTTATAAAGCCCCTTTTGACAATGGTTTAACCGAGCATGAACTCGACCATGTTTTAGTGGGCACAAATAGTAAAAACCCCATTATAAACCCTAGTGAAGTTGCCAATTTTAAGTGGAATACATTACAGGAAGTTGAAGCAGATATCGAGGCAAATCCCCATATTTATACGGTATGGTTTAAAATTATCTTTAAGGAATATTTAGCGCATCTTAAATAAAAAAATGAAAGTAACCGTACACAGAATAGCCCATTTTAATGCAGCACACCGGCTTTATAATGCCGAATGGACCGATGCGCGCAATGCGCAAGTTTTTGGCAAATGTGCGAATCCTAATTTTCACGGACACAATTATGAACTAATTGTTGGGCTTACCGGAGCAATCCATCCCGAAACAGGTTTTGTAATGGATATGAAGGTGTTAAAACAAGTTATTGAGGATGAAATTGAAGCCAAATTCGACCATAAAAATCTAAATATAGAAGTTGAAGCTTTTAAAACCTTAAATCCCACAGCCGAAAATATTGCCGTAATTATTTGGCAAATTCTTAGGGCAAAAATTGATAACCAATTAGAAATTGAAGTAACGCTATACGAAACACCGCGCAACTTTGTAACCTATAAAGGAACCTTATGAGAAAGTATATTTATTTAATTTTAGTAATTGCAGTGGCCATCTTAATTACAAGTCTTATGAAAAAAGAACCCATTAAACCGCTAAGTGTTGGCGATAAAATTCCATCATTTAAATTGAAAGACCAAAACGGTAATTTGTTTGACAGCAACACCGTTATTGGAGTGCAACCCGCTGTGATTTACTTTTATCCTAAAGATGACACTCCGGGATGCACCAAAGAAGCTTGTAAATTTAGAGATGAATTTGAGGTGTTTACCGATTTAAACGCTAGAGTTATCGGCATTTCATCTGATGATGTAAGCTCTCATAAAAAGTTTGCCGAAAAATACCACTTGCCATTCACGCTTTTAGCCGATGTCAAACAGGAAGTACGAAATCTTTTTGGCGTTCCAAAATCAGTTTTGGGCTTGTTGCCTGGTCGCGTTAGCTATATTATCAATAAAAAAGGAACTATTATTTATATTTTTGAGAGCCAATTTGGCGCACAAAAACACATTGAAGAAGCCATAAAAGCACTCAAAAATAGCTAGTTACTTTGGTAGTATAATTCTAATTCAGCTTTAAAAAATTCTTTTTCAGAACGTGCTAAAAGCGAATATTCAAAAGAATTCTTTGCCAAGAGGTATAAATCATCTTTTGTTAAACTTAAAGCTTTTTGAATTTCGACGTAATTCTGATTTATTTGTCCGCCAAAATAAGCGGGGTCATCAGAGTTTATGGTTACTTTTAAGCCTAAATCCATCATTTTTTTTAGCGGATGATCTTTGAGATTTTCGACCACTTTTAAAGCGGTATTTGAAAGTGGACAAACCGTAAGGGCCATATCGCGTTTTATGATTTCTTGCACCAACTTTGGATCTTGCAAAGCATTGTTGCCGTGGTCAATACGTTTTATTTTTAACAAATTTAGCGCTTCCCAAACATAACTGGCATCACCTTCCTCACCCGCGTGTGCCAATGGAATATAGCCCATATTTACAGAGGCTTTATAAACTTTTACAAATTTTGATGGTGGGTTTCCCTTTTCGGAGGAATCTAATCCGACCGCTGTTATCAAATGTCTAAATGCAAAGGATTGTTCTAAAGTTTTAAAAGCTTGTTCTTCAGATAAATGACGCAAAAAACTCATTATCAATAAAGAGCTGACACCTAATTTAGATTTTGCATCGGCGCAAGCCCTTGAAATACCAGTGATTACGGTTTCAAATGAAATGCCGCGATCGGTGTGCGTTTGTGGATCAAACATAATTTCGGTATGACGCACATTTTGAGCCGCACATTTTTTGAGATAAGCGTAGGTCAAATCATAAAAATCCTGTTCCTTAATCAAAACTTGAGCCCCTTGATAATAGATGTCTAAAAAGTCTTGCAAACAGCTAAATTTATAGGCTTCTTCAACTTCTTTAACCGACTTAAAAGGAATTTTTATCTGGTTTCGTTGGGCAATTTCGAACATGAGTGCAGGCTCAAAAGTGCCTTCAATATGCAAATGCAACTCGGCTTTGGGTAAATTTTGTATAAATTTTTTCATGACCATCAAATAATTTTTTAAAAGTATCAATAATTAATCTAGTCTCAAAAATAATTATGCGATATTTGTTTTTAAATTGCCAAAGATGATTGCATATCCCATAAAATTTGAACCCATTTTGCAAGAAAAAATTTGGGGCGGAACAAAATTGAAATCGCTACTTAATAAAGCATCCGATAAGGAAAATATCGGTGAAAGCTGGGAAGTGTCAGCGGTTAAAAACAATGTTTCAATTGTTTCAAATGGGGTGTATAAAGGACAAAATTTGCAAGACCTGCTAGAACAATATAAATCGGATTTGGTTGGAAATAAAGTATTTAAACAGTTTGGTGCACAATTTCCATTATTGATTAAATTTATTGATGCCAAAGAGGCACTTAGCATTCAGTTACACCCAAACGATGAATTGGCACAAAAACGCCATGAAAGTTTTGGCAAAACCGAAATGTGGTATGTGATGCAAGCCGATAAAAATGCCAGTTTAATTGTCGGATTTAAAACTGATTGTACTCAAGAAACCTATCTCAAATACTTAAATGAAAACAAAATAGTCAATTTATTAAATAGCGAAAAGGTAACTGAGGGCGATGTGTTTTTTATTCCTACGGGTCGAATACACGCTATTGGTGCGGGTGTTTTATTAGCCGAAATTCAACAAACCAGCGATATAACCTATCGAATTTTTGATTGGAATCGGGTAGATGCTCAAGGTAATGGGCGAGAACTCCATACCGATTTAGCACTTGAAGCCATTGATTATAAAGCACAAACTAACTATAAAACTAATTTCCATTCAACTTTAAACCAAACAAAACCAGTAGTAGTTTGCCCTTATTTTACCACTAATATCATCCCTATTTTAGGAACCCTAATTAAAGATTATAGTGCAAATGATTCTTTTGTTATTTACATCTGCACCAAGGGGCGAGTTAATTTAAGTTATGGCAATAATCAGCTTGAAGTCATTGAAATGGGAGAAAGCATTTTATTGCCCAATATATTAAACAACATTACTTTAAAAGCCGATTTAACCTCTAGTTTGTTAGAGGTTTTGATCTAAAAATTGTGTATATAATATTCGATTTTAATTTGTAATTTTGCCAAAAATAAATTGAATTATGGCAAGTGTACAAAATTTAAAAAAAGATGTTAATTACGTTATCTCTGATATCATTGAAGAATGTTATATCTGGCAACTGATTCACGAAGAAAATCAATCAGAAAAAGCCGAAAAATTAATTGATGAAGCCATTGAAGTTTTTGACGACTTAATTGCGAGAATCAACACCAAAAAAGTTGAAAATAAAAAGCTTCATTTTAAAGCAATAAATCAAGATTTAGAAACTAAAGCTTCTGATTTAATTAACAAACTTGCAAAACTTTAACTTGCAAATCAGTTTTTTAGTAAATTTTAACAATTGAAATGTAATACTTTTAAAGTTATTGCGTTCTAAAGGCAAATTAAAACTATTAATATGGCAAGAGCAATGTTTGAGTACACTAAAACAGTGCTACAAAAAGTCAGTTTTGATGCTAGACTGTTTTGTAGAGAACTTAAAAAAGCAATCGATCATTTGTTACCCTACGAAATTGTAGAGCTTAGAATTTGGCTATTGGCTTTTACAGCAAACAGACCAGAATTAACCGTATGTATGAGTTTAATCAAAAATTAAAGGAGCTTTAAGCTCCTTTTTTTTTGTTCAAAGGACTCACAATTTTAACATCATAAAAGGCTATAGCTCCTCTAATTACACTGTCAATTGTTTTTTTAAGCGCATCAATAAGTTGAATTTTTAACTGGGCTTTATGAAAAATGAGGCTCACTTCTCTAGCGGGTTCAGGTTTGTTAAAGGGTCTTAAATATTTTTTATCAACCTGCAAGTCTAAGGTATGCAAATAGGGTAAAAGCGTCATTCCTAAACCTTCTTTCGACAATTTAATAAGCGTATCAAAACTACCACTTTCTAATATAAATTGTTGATTTTCTTTTTTACTACTTGATTTGCAAATATTTAATACCGATTCTTTAAAACAATGACCATCTTCTAACAACAAAATAGAATCAATATCTAAGTCCTCAGGATTCAAAGTTGTTTTGCGGCTTAACGGATGATTGTCAGGAATAAAACCAACAAAAGGTTCATAATATAAAGGACGCTCTGTTAACAATTTATTTTCGAGTGGGGTAGCGGCAATGGCTGCATCTAAATGACCTTCGGTAAGTTTTTTAATAATTTCTTCGGTAGTTAGCTCTTCAATTTTTAATTTAACTTTTGGGTAGTTTTTGTTAAAAACGCTTAAAAACATGGGCAACAATGTGGGCATAATGGTTGGAATTATTCCCAATTTAAATTCACCACCAACATATCCTTTTTGTTGATCTACAACATCTTGCAATCGACTACTCTCGTCAACAATGACTTTTGCCTGCATAATAATTTTTTCACCAATTGGCGTAAGCTGAATGGGTTTCTTTTTTCGATTAAATAATAAAATGCCCAATTCTTCTTCTAATTTTTGAATTTGCATACTTAAAGTGGGCTGGGTTACAAAGCAATTTTGAGAGGCAATTGTAAAATTTCGATATTCGGCAACAGCCAAAACATATTTTAATTGTGTGATTGTCATAATGATAAATTTATCTGATAAAGATATTAAAACGATTGATTAAAATTATAAATATTTGTAGATTATTTATTGGAAATTTGAATGTTAATTTAAAAAGAGAACTATGAAAACATCAACTATTGGTTTAAACAAAGAAGAAAGCAACACTATGGTTATTGCTTTAAATGAGTTATTATCTGATTTTCAAATGTATTATCAAAATTTAAGAGGCTTACATTGGAATATAAAAGGCAAGAATTTTTTCGAATTGCATCTTAAATTTGAAGAACTTTATAATGATGCACAACTTAAAATTGATTTAATTGCTGAGCGCATTTTAACTTTAGAAGGACAACCGCTTCATACTTTTCAAGATTATATCGCTCATGCAAAAATTGCCGAAGCTAAAAATGTTTCAAACGATGAAAAAGCACTTCAAGTTATTGTAAAATCTTTGACTGTGATATTAGAGATTGAGAGAAAAATATTAGAGACCTCTGATAAAGCACAAGATGAGGGTACAAATAGCATGATGAGCAATTTTATTAGCGAACAAGAAAAAATAGTTTGGATGTTAAAAGCTTGGTTGGCTTAATTAATACATATCCCAGAAGTTGCGTTTTTTGTTAAGCGCGGCTTCTTGTTTTTTGTATTCATTAACAGGATCAACCTTTAAAAATGAAGGATGCTGCTCAATGGCGAATTCAATTTTAGTCACAATTTCTTCGATGCTATCTTTTTCATAATCTATTTCTAGTGGGGCTTTAATCACCATAGATTGCAACACATCACGTTTTTTTATCATCAAGCCTTTTTTATCAAACGCGCGCCTAAATCCGTCTATAACAATGGGAACCACAATGGGTTGGTATTTTTTAATGATGTGCGCCGTTCCTTTGCGTATAGGATTAAAAGGTTTTGTAGTGCCTTGTGGAAAGGTAATTACCCAGCCGTCAGCTAAAGCCTTACCAATATTGGCGATATCCGAAAATTTTACCTGTCGGTTAACATCTTTTCCATCGGCACGCCAAGTGCGTTCAATAGGAATTGCCCCAACATAAGCCATAATTTTTGGTAGCCAGCCTGAATTCATCGTCTCTTTAGCAGCCACAAAATAGATATTCATTTTTGGTCGCCAAAGATAACCTATGTTATCAATGCAATCCTTTCTACCACATAAAGCGGCATTAAAAACATGAAACATAGCGGCGACATCGGCAAAATAAGTCTGATGATTTGAAATAAACAATACTTTTTGTTGTGGTAGATTTCTTAAAATAGCTGAGCCTTCAATATGTAATTTATTAAAACCGTGATAACGCTGGTGCGAAACCAATCCTAAAACTCTAATTAAAAAGCGTTTGATAAACAGTTTATTATTAAAAATATCTTTTTTAAATAAATACATATAAATTTTTAATCTTAAGAAGTAAGCAAATTTAATAAATTTTATCTTTAAAGTGCATGAAACATATCTTTAATTTCGCTTAACATCATCGCCGTTGCGCCCCAAACAATGTGGTTATTTAATTTAAAACACGGAACATCAATATTTTGCATATAAGAAGTGCTTAAGTTTTTTACACCCAAACACGAATCATTTAAAAAATCATCAAGGTCAACTTCTAAAATTTCACTCACCTCATTATTAGGCATAAAAACATCAGTTTTATTGAGATAGCCTAAAAAAGGCGTGACATAAAAATTGCTAGGCGGAATATAAGTTGTGGTTAATTGCCTAATAACCTGCACGTTTTTAACGCTAATTTCTTCATAAGTTTCGCGTAAAGCAGTTGCTTCTAAATTTGAATCTTCTAACTTTACTTTTCCTCCGGGAAAACTTATCTGATCGGAATGAACGCCCTTATATTGCGCTCTTTTTGTCAGAATAAAATATGTTTTTCCTTGCTCGTTTGGATAAAATAAGGCCAGCACAGCAGATAACTTTGGCTTGAATTCGGCAATTTTATACAAATCAAAAATAGGTCGAACAGCGGGAGCCATTTTAAACTGTGAAGGCAAACCTCCTAATGGAACGCATTTGAGTTTGTCAATGTTTTGGATGAAAATAGAGAAGTCCAATGAAAAATGAATATATTTGATTTCAAAAATAAACTATTTTATCTTTCATTTATTTACAGGTTATGAAAAAAATCAAGATTAGTTTCGCCATCTTTATTATTCTGTTGTTTACATATATTTTAATGACCTTTATATTGCCGAGTATCGTCGATAAAAAATACAATCCAGTTTTACAAAAACCGCCTTATAAGGTATCGCAAACTGCCCAACAAATAACAGATACACTTGATTTTATAGCCGATTTACATTGCGATGCTTTGCTTTGGAAACGCAATTTGCTCAAGAAAAATGATTTTGGAGTGGTCGATATTCCAAGAATGATTGAAGGTAATGAGGCGCTACAAGCTTTTACAATTGTGAGCAAGGTGCCTAAAAATATGAATTTTGATAAAAATACGGGCGAAACCGATGCCATAACTTTGCCGTATATTTTAGAGGGGCGTCCAATTAAATCTTGGTTTAACTTAACACAACGCGCTTTGGTGCAATGCCAAGCTTTACAACATTTTGCCGATATTTCAAATGGTAAATTCTTTGTAATTAAATCAAAAACCGATTTGCAAAATTTTATCGAAAAACGAAAAAATAACCGACAAATTGCCGCAGGTTATCTCGGCATAGAAGGCATGCACGCGTTGAGTGGCAAACTGACCAATATTGAGGTGCTTTATGATGCAGGTGTTAGAATGATGTCGCCGGTTCATTTTTTTGATAATGAACTAGGCTCTTCGGCTCATGGTGTTTTGCATACAGGATTGACCGATTTTGGTAAAGAAGTCATCAAAAAAATGCAAGAAAAAAATATGATTGTCGATGTGGCACATTGCTCTGAGCAAATGCTTGATGATATTTTAAAGCTCACAACTAAGCCCATTTTAAGTTCACATACCGGCGTAAAAGGAACTTGTGATAATGTGCGTAATTTGTCTGATAAACATTTAATTGGCATTGCAAATACGGGTGGCATTGTTGGCATTGCCTTTTTTGATAAAGCGGTTTGTGAACCCGATGCAAAACACATTGCGCAAGCCATTCAATATGCCGTAAAATTAATTGGCATTGATCATGTTGCCCTAGGTTCTGATGCCGACGGAGCTATATCAATCCCTTTTGACATCACGGGATTGTCATTAATTACCGATGAATTGCTAAAACTTAATTTTACATCTGACCAAATTAGTTTGATAATGGGCGGAAATGTAAAGCGTTTTTTACTTGAAAATTTACCTCAATAAAATATAACTTAAGCCATTGATATTTAATTATTTTGAGTGTAAAAATTGTAATCGTTCAATACCGTTTTAACAAAATCAAAAGGTTTTTGTGTGGAGGCTATTCCTGTAATTTCAACAATTTTTGCTGTTAACTTCACAATAATTTGATAATCGCGGTTTCTTGAGGCTTTAAGATATAAATTCTTAATTGTTTGAATATCCTTATCGGATAAAAGTGTAACCTGCGCATATAAGGGTTTATAATTATCGGGTAAATTTGTTAAAATGGTATTGTCAATTCCAATTTTGTGACGTTCATTAATGACGGTTGTTCCTGCGGCAATATCGCCTAAGCGCTGTCCTTTGCCGTTTAATAAAATGGTTAAAATTGCCACACTGCCCGATGCCAAATCAACATCAATAATTTTAAGCACCCACCGCAACAAAAAGCTTCCAAAATAGGGTTTACTGCCATCAATTTTAACAACTCTAATATTCAATAGCATTTTTCCTGGAGTCTGTCCGTTTAAAAGGGTTTCAAAAAACAAGCTATAAAAAAAGGCTGGAAGCGATATAAGGATGTAATATACATAATTATCAAGGCCTTTTTTAAAATCTAAGGCGTTTAAAATCATATTGATAAGGATAAAATAGCTGATAATAATAAGCACATCAATCAAGTAAGCCATTATTCGAGAGCTTAGGTTAGCAACTTGTTGATTAATACTTACATTTTGTGCCGTTTCTATTTGAAATTCATCCATTTTTTTCGGTTATTTGGGCTACAAAATTATAAAAATTGCGCGAAGCAGCTTTCTTAAAAAAGAATAAAGATAAATGGCTTTTATTTGAAGCCGTTTTAGACGGTAAAAAAGACATAGAACCTGATAAATTATCAGATTTATACCTCGAAATTACCGATGATTTAAGTTATGCCTCAAGCTTTTATCCAAAAAGTAATACCAGTTTATTTTTGAATGCTTTAGCAGTTAAAGCTCATCAAAAAATTTATAAATCGAAAAAAGAATCAAAAAACAGATTTATCAGCTTCTTTAAAACAGAATGTCCACTATTATTTTATAATTATCAAAAACAATTAGCTATAGCATTTTTAGTATTTGTGCTCTTTACCATTGCAGGCGCTTATTCTGCAAGTCAAGATGGCGATTTTGTGCGCTTAATTTTAGGGGATAGTTATGTTAATGAAACTTTAGAAAATATTGAAAAGGGCACGCCCATGGCAATTTATTCGCAAGCGGGAGCTTCTAAAATGTTTTTAATGATTACGTTGAATAATATTAAAGTTGCCTTAAGCACCTTTATATTAGGTATTTTATTTTGTATTGGTTCTTTATATTTACTCATGCAAAATGGCATTATGCTCGGCTCTTTTGTTTACTTTTTTTCTGAAAAACAACTTTTATGGGAGTCATCAAGAACCATTTGGATTCACGGAACCATAGAAATTTCGGTAATAATTGTTGCGGGCTGCGCCGGATTGGTTTTAGGCAGTGGATTGCTGTTTCCAAAAACCTTTTCTAGAGTTAATGCTTTTAAAAAGAGTGCAAAAGATGGTTTAAAAATAATGTTGAGCACCATACCTTTTTTTATCATTGCCGGATTTTTAGAGGGTTTTGTTACGCGTCATACCGAAATGCCCGATTGGCTGGCGCTTTTTATCATCATTTCATCGTTAGCACTTATTATCTTTTACTATGTTATTTACCCTATTAAACTAACTCATAATCAAACCAATGAATAGAATAATTACTTTTAAACGCGAGCGCGATTTAGGCGCCATAATTACCGATGCTTTTGGATTTATTAGATCAGAATGGAAACCTTTATTTATGTGTATCCTTAAAATAACCTGGCCTTTTGTAGCTATAAGCCTTTTTGCTATAGCACTCTATTTTTATACTTTTAGCAATGTTTTAGACAATTTTAGCACCTCTAATTTTGAATCAAATCCTTTTGCAATGTTTAGTGGCAGCAACTTTTTGTCGATTATCTTAATGATATTTGCCGCATTGGCTACTTATACTTTAATGCAAATTGTTGCGACATTGTATATAAAATCTTATATCGAAAATGATGGTCAAGTTATTTATGATGATATTGTTAAACAAACTAGAAACCAATTTTGGTCTATTTTAGGCTTTGTAATTTTGTCGCTAATATTAATTGTTTTAGGAACTATTTTATGCATCATTCCCGGCATTTATTTATATGTGCCCTTTTCTTTGGGAATCACCATTATGGTATTTGAAGAAAAAAATATTGGGGAAACCATTTCTCACTGTTTTATTTTGGTTAAAGATCATTGGTTTGAAACTTTTGGCGTTTTGCTAGTAGTTTCAATTTTAGTAGGAATTTTAGGCTATGTTTTTAATATTCCTTCTTTAATTTATTCAATAGTTAAAATGGCCACAAGCATTGGCAAAGAAGATCCAACAGCATTTATTGGATTTTTTTCAGACCCAATTTATCTGTTACTCACTGTGTTTTCTTATGCCGGTCGGTTTTTAATGACCGTGATAACGGTAATTGCCATTGTTTTGATATATTTTGATTTAAATGAACAAAAATTCCAATCTGGAACCATAGAAACCATTGAAAATTTGGGTAAAAACTAGTGCTTAAAAGTGTATTCATATTCTTAATTATTTTTACGTGCTTTAGTTTATCGGCTAAAAACAACAATGTCAATAAATTAAAGCAAGATACAACTCATATTGAAGTCAAACATTTTAATGCGCAACACATTCGCAATTATAAAAAGCAAAGCGATTTTAATTATAAGGAAGCCACTCAAAAGCCAAGCATCGTAGAACGCATTTTTAACTGGTTTATAAAAATGGCACACCGCTTTTTATCTTGGCTATTTGGTGTTGAAAAAGCGACTGGTATTTTAAAAACCACATTTTTAATACTTCCGTACTTAATTTTAGCGCTCTGTTTATTTATACTTACCAAGTTTTTTATAAAAATCAATGTGAAGCAATTGACTGATGGAACGCTTTCTAATTCAAAAAATGTTCAAGTTTTTGATGAGGATGCCTTGTTGAAATTTGAAAATCTTGATCAATTAATCAATAAAGCTGTAGCCGATGGCAATTTTAGACTAGCCATTCGTTTTGAATATCTTAAAATTTTAAAACAGCTTAGCACGAGAAACCTTATTAATTGGCAAGCCCATAAAACAAATGATGATTATTGTAATGAATTGTCAAATAATGATTTAAAACCTGTTTTTAAGCAAAGTACCTTGATGTTTGATTATGTTTGGTATGGCAGTTTTTTAGTAAATGACGCCCATTACAAATCTATAAAGTCCATTTTTGAGGACTTATTAATTAAAATAAACCACATTGAACCAAAGAAATAAAATATATCTGTTTTTGTTTGTGCTCGGTTTGGGATTATTGACCATCTATGAGCTTCAAAAGCCTAAGCCAATTAATTGGTTTGAAACCTACGTTTCATCTCATAAAATGCCTTTTGGAACCTATGTTTTATTTAAAGAATTAGCGGACTTATTTCCAAAATCAAAAATTGAAACCATCAGAATTTCGCCCTACCTTTTTTTAAAAGATAGCTCAAAAGCGGGCACGTATATGTTTATAGATAAATCGGTAAATTTTGGTAAAGCTGAGTTTGATGAACTCTTAAAATTTGTAGAAAAAGGCAATACCGTATTCATCGCCACGCATCAAATAGATCTTGACACCTTGCATTTAAAAACCAAATTATTACAAAGTAATGCTCTTGAAGAAAAACCTTATTTTACCTTATCAAACAAGGCTTTTGGCTCAAAAGAATACTATTTTGACCGCCCTTTTGAAAATTTTGTGTTTAAAGAAGTTGACACAATTGCGGCAAATATTTTAGGTGAAAGTGGTCTATTAAACACCCAAAATAGCCGGATAAAATCGGGTGTAAATTTTGTGAAATATCAGTATGGCAAGGGCTACTTTTTGTTTAATACTTATCCCGAAGCCTTTATAAACTACACCTTATTAAAAGCGCCTAATCAAGAATATGCCGCTCAAGTTTTATCTTATTTAGGCAATCCAAGTTATATTTATTGGGATGCTTATTATAAATCGGGAAAGACACAAATTTCGTCACCATTATATTTTATTTTGTCAAATAAAAGTTTAAAATGGGCTTATCAAATGGTCCTATTTGGAAGCCTTGTTTTTGTTTTGTTTGGTGGAAAGCGCATTCAAAGAATCATTCCAATTATTAAACCACTTCAAAATCAGACTTTAGCATTTACAAGAACCATTTCGAACATGTATTATACTAAGGCGTCACATAAAATAATTGCCACACATAAAATACGCTACTTTTTGGCAGAGATTCGTTTAAAATATCATATTGAAACCGATATTTACAAAAAGGATTTTACCAAAATAGCCGCGTTAAAAATTGGCAAATCCTTTGAAGAAACCGAAAAAGTCATCAACTTTATAAAATTAGTAGAAGCAAAACAAAATCTTACAAAAGCTGACTTAATTTTGCTAAATAATTTAATTTACAATTTAACACACAATGCTTTATGAATACAACTGAAAATACCAATTTACCCTTTAACAACCGACTAGAGCTTCAGGAATTGTTGACGGCTGTATCGCAAATTAAAACACAACTCCACAAGGTAATTGTTGGGCAAAAAGAATTTATTGACTTGCTAATAATTGCGCTTTTAGCTGATGGTCACGTGCTTATTGAAGGTGTTCCAGGGGTTGCAAAAACAATTACGGCAAAACTTTTAGCCAAAACGGTGAGTGCCGGCTTTAGCAGGATTCAATTTACACCCGATTTAATGCCAAGCGATATTTTGGGAACTTCGGTTTTGAATATGAAAACATCGGAATTTGAATTTAAAAAAGGTCCCATTTTCTCTAATTTAATTCTCATTGACGAGGTGAATAGAGCCCCTGCAAAAACACAATCGGCGCTGTTTGAAGTGATGGAAGAGCGTCAAATTACCATTGATGGTCACGAATTTAAAATGATGCCACCATTTTTAGTTTTAGCAACTCAAAACCCAATAGAGCAGGAGGGAACTTATGCCTTGCCCGAAGCACAACTCGACCGATTTTTATTTAAAATAAATGTCGGTTACCCAGATAAAGCCGATGAAATTGAAATTTTAAAAACCCAAATAAATCGCAAAAATCAAAAACCAGAAGCGCTTATTGAAGCCGTTTTATCTGAATCGCAATTGCTCACTTTTAGAACGCTTATTTTTGATGTTTTTATTGAAGAAAAATTGGTAAATTATATCGCCGATTTGGTAATGAGTACCCGAAACCATCCGCAATTATATTTAGGAGGCTCACCACGTGCCAGCATTGCCATTTTGCAGTCTAGCAAGGCTTGCGCCGCTTTAAATGGACGTGATTTTGTAAGCCCTGAAGATATTCAAAAAGTTATTTTTCCCGTTTTAAGACACCGCATGTTGCTGACTCCCGAACATGAAATGGAGGGTTTGACAACTGACCATGTTATTAAATCAATTCTCGATTCTATTCAAGTGCCGCGTTAATATTGAATTTATGAAGCTTGCCACTTTTTTTAAAAGACTTTATATCAATGACCGATTTTATTGGCTTATAAGCCTATTGGCGGCAGGGTTTTTAGGTTCTTTTTGGATGCCACTTCTTTTTAATTTGGTGTTTTATGCCACCATTTTATTAGGGTTTATTTTTGTAATGGATGCTATATTGATGTTCCGGTTTAGAAATCCTATCAAAGCAAACCGAAACCTAAGCAAAAAACTGTCAAATTCAGATAACAATTTGATAAGTATTGATTTAAGTAATTACTATCCTTTTGATGTCTTTATGGAGGTGATTGATGAATTGCCGGAACAATTTCAAAAACGCGATTTTTATTTGCGTTGTAAACTGCAATCTAAATCGGATACAAAATTAAATTATACGGTCTTACCCTTAGAACGCGGAGAATATATTTTTGGAAACCTCAATGTTTATGTCCATTCAAAATTGGGACTTGTTAAGCGTCGCTTTGTGTTCAATGCAGATGAACGAATTCCTGTTTATCCATCTTTTATACAAATGCGCCAATATGAATTCTTGGCTTTTAACAATAAAATAGCGCAATTTGGACTCAAAAAAAATAGAGCTATCGGACATTCTTTAGAGTTTGAACAAATTAAAAATTATGTTGCCGGCGACGATTATAGAACCATTAACTGGAAAGCAACCGCAAAACATGCGCAATTGATGGCAAACCAATTTCAAGATGAAAAATCACAACCTATTTACGCGCTTATAGATACGGGTCGCACCATGAAAATGCCTTTTGAAGGTTTAAAATTGTTAGATTACGCTATTAATTCCGCTTTAGCTTTTGCAAATATTACCTTGTTAAAAAAAGACAAAGCCGGCTTAATTTGTTTCTCAAAAAAAGTCGAAATCAGCTTAAAAGCCAGTCATAAAAAAATACAGTTACAGCTCATTAATGAGTCGCTCTATAAGCTTACCACACAGTATAAAGAGGCTGATTATGGTTTTTTATATGCCTTTGCAAAACGTCAAATTACCCAACGTAGTCTGCTTATTTTATATACAAATTTTGAACACATTACCGCTTTAAAACGGCAATTGCCTTTTTTACAAGCCCTTTCAAAACAACATTTATTGGTGGTGGTTTTTTTTGAAAATACCGAATTAGACAATTTGTTGCAACAACATGCCGAAGACTTAGAAAGTATTTACCATCAAACCATTGCTCAAAAATTTGCTTTAGAAAAAAGACACATGCAATTAGAACTCAAACGAAGCGGCATCTATAGCATCCTATCTAAGCCTAAAAACTTAACAGTGAATGTGATAAATAAATACCTTGAATTTAAATCGCGCGGTTTGATTTAAAAATTGACTAGATTTTTCTATTAAAATAAAGATTATTTGCTTGTGCTAAAGAAGTTAAAACCATATCGTTTATACAAAGATTTTTCGGTAAAGTGGCCGCAAAATGCACCACAAGTGCAATATCTTGGGCAGTCATGGGCTGGTAACCCTCATAAATTTTTTTAGCCGCGTCTTTATCTCCGTGAAGGCGAACAATAGAAAATTCCGTTTCGGCAGCTCCAGGCGCAATTTGGGTAACTTTAACGCCTTTTTCTAGTAAGTCAATTCGCAAAGCTTTTGAAATGGCATCAACGGCGTGTTTGGTTGCACAATAAACATTTCCCTTTAAATACACTTCTTTACCAGCAGTTGAACCGATATTGATAATGTGTGGCGTACTAGAATTATAAAGCAAAGGCAAAACGGCGTGAGTTACATAAAGCAAACCCTTAATATTGGTATCAATCATCACATCCCAATCTTCGGTTTTACCGTCTTGGATGGTGCTCATACCACTTGCCAAACCAGCGTTATTGACTAAAATATCAATAGTTTGAAAATCTTTAGGAATGCTTTTAATGGCGGCATTGACTTCTTGTTCAACACGTACGTCGAAGTTGAGCGTGAGCACTTTAACATGAAATATTTTAATTAATTCTTGGGCAAATGCTTCAAGGCGTTCCTTGCGACGTCCTGTAATGATTAGATTTTCACCATCTTTTGCAAAGCGCTCGGCAATGGCTTTTCCAAATCCCGATGTTGCGCCACTTATGAATATTGTTTTTGGCATATTGAATTCTTTTAAAATTAAACAATTTATATAAAGTCCCTAATTTACGTTGCTTTAAGTTGCATTGCAAGCTTTGATTAGTTTATTTTATACTCGAAAAAGTTTGACGTCCTAAAACAAAATGGTTCCAAACAATGCCGATACATTTATAATAATGAATTGTTTTTTTAGGACTTTGTTTGCGCTTTTTAGCCATCATACTAAAGTTTGAATAAAAACTAAAATGAGCATTAATAATAGCCCAAGTATGAATAGGCCGTAGCTCTATTATAAATTTTAACCCAGCAATGGCATCTAATAAAAGTCTTGACAAAACAATCAGAAAAAGGTAACGTTTTGGAACGTTTTTAACAATAGAGTAGAGGCTATTTCTAAAATTCAGGAACGTTTTTGTCGGATTTTCCTCTCTCAAAGTTGCCCCTCCAATATGATAAACCGTCGAGGTGCCAACATATTGCGCTTTGTATCCCAAATTATGAGCACGCCAGCACAAATCGATTTCTTCTTGATGGGCAAAATAATCTTCATCAAATCCGTTAAGATGATGATAAACAGCACTTTTAATACATAAGCAAGCACCCGAAGCCCAAAAAATTGGAATGATATTGTCAAATTGATGGGTGTCTTTTTCTAGACTCATAAAAATGCGTCCGCGACAAAAAGGATAACCTAAAAAGTCGATAAAACCTCCCGCTGCACCGGCATATTCAAAATAAGCTTTATTTTTATAATCTAAAATTTTAGGCTGAATAATAGCGGTATTTGACTCTAATTCAAACTGTTTTAAGATGGGTTTTAACCAATCTTTGCTAACCTCAACATCTGAATTTAACAAAATATAGATATCAGTTTTAACTTGTTTTAAAGCTTCGTTATAACCTTTGGCATAGCCACCATTGCTTTTATTCTTAATAATTTTTACGCTATCAAAGTAATTTGTAGAGACATAGGCTAAAGAATTATCGGTTGAGGCATTATCGGCAATATAAATTTGCGCTTCTTGGCTGTAGGCAACCACACTTGGCAAAAACTTTTCGAGCAAGTTTTTTCCATTCCAATTTAAAATCACAACTGCAACCGTCATCTAAAAAATTTAATTTTTCTTAAGAAGTGCAAACTTAGCATTATTTATCATGAAAAAATTTAAAATGGCACTTAATATTTTGGAATGTCATCTATAAAAGTGACCCCTTGTTTTTGGAGGTCAAATTCAGCAAAAAAATGTTGCAAACCATTGGTAAGCACTAAATATTTTGCCTGTAAATTAAGGTTATATCTAGCAATTTGATCAAAAACGGTTTGATTAATTTTTATCGAAGGTGCTTTACATTCAACAATTAATTGAGGTAAACCCAAATTATTATAAACCACAATATCGGTACGCTTTTTTAACTTATTAATGGTAAGTTGTTTTTCAATGCTGATTAGCGATTTAGGATAGGCTTTCTGATTGATAAGTAAGTGAACAAAATGCTGACGAACCCATTCTTCGGGTGTTAGCTGGATGTACTTTTTGCGAATCACATCAAAAATATACGTTTTATTTTCGCTATTTTTGAGCTGGTATTCAAACGAAGGTAGGTTTAACACAATCACGTTTTAAAAATACAAATATAAATTCAATAATTTTTTATTTTAATGGATGAAATCAAACAAATAGCAGATGATATTAAAAACAAAAAATTAAAACCCATCTATTTTTTGCAAGGTGATGAACCTTATTATATCGATAAAATTTCTGATTTAATTGCGCAAAGTGTTTTAACTGAAGAAGAAAAAAGCTTTAATCAAGTGGTGCTTTATGGAGGTGATGTGACTATAAATGAAGTTATTAGTCAGGCAAAACGCTATCCAATGATGGCAGATTATCAGGTAGTTATTGTAAAGGAAGCACAACAACTCGCCAAAAAAATTGAAGATTTGGCCTCTTATGTTGAGCAGCCTTTGCCCAGTACTATTCTGGTAATTTGTTATAAATATAAAACCCTTGACGGAAGAAAAAAATTAGCCAAACTCATTAAAAAGAACGGTGTTTTATTTGAAGGAAAAAAATTATACGACAATCAAATACCCGATTGGATTCGACGTATTTTAGCAGGAAAGTCCTATAAAATTGAAGACAAAGCCGCTTTAATGCTCACCGAATTTTTGGGAACCGATTTGAGTAAAATTAACAATGAACTCGACAAACTAATTACGCTTTTGCCAAAAGGAAGTACGATTTCGGCTTTGGCTATCGAAGAAAATATTGGCATTAGTAAGGACTATAATGTATTTGAATTGCGCAATGCCATTGGTGTTCGCGATGTTGTTAAAGCAAATAAAATTATCAATTACTTTGCACAAAACCCAAAAACAAATTCGCTAAGTGCAACAATAACTATGCTATTTAGCTATTTTACACAGTTGTTGTTAGTTCACGGTTTGCCCGATAAATCAAAAGAAAATATTGCCCGGGTTTTAAAAGTAAATCCTTTTTTTGTGTCACAATATCTAACCGCAGCCAAGAATTATCCCATGCGAAAAGTGGCGCAAATTATTTCTTATTTAAGTGATGCCGATGCTAAGAGTAAGGGAATTGGCGCTCAAGCCTTAACAGAAGGTGATATTTTGAAGGAGTTGTTATTTAAAATTTTACATTGAGACAAACCAACCCTTCCAGAGTTTAAAACTCTGGAGGGGTTAAATATTAAGAGGTAAAATAAATATTATTGATATCTTTCTAAAGTTGCTTTGAGCATACTTATTATTTCCGATCTTAAATTTAGAGGCTCAATTACTTCGGCATAATCTCCCATCTTTAAAATAAGCGTTTTAAACTCATAATTTGGTATTAAATAAAAGTCAACAAAATGAAAACCTTTGTCATCTTTTGGATGTATAATTTGTGAGTGATGCAAAGGCAAGCTTTTCATATATTTTACGTGGAATTCATTAATGTATAGCCTAACTTTAACTGGAGTTTTATCATTAGTATATAGGCCAATAATATTATCATAAATTTTTAGTTGCCCATTAAATGAAGTCTTTTTTAAAGTGGCATTTTTACCTACAGAGATTTCAGAAAGACGGTCAATGCCAAAAGTTCTAATATCATTTTTACCATCTGGAACACCGATAACATACCATCTATTTTCAAATTCTTTTAATAGAAAAGGTGTTATTTCATATGGTTTTACAGTATTTATTTCAAAATTTAAATGGTTAAAAAGTAATTTACGCTGTTGACTGATGGCAAGTAAAATAGTTCGTAAATTTTCAACACCTTTAAATAATTTTGAATCATCAAAAGAAACATATTCAAGCATCTTATTACTATTTTTTAAACTCTTGCTGAAAATATCTGCTAAACTTACCAGCTCTAAAAATTTAAAAAAAGACTCAACTTTTACACTTTTTGATTCATCAATAAAATAGCCACTATTCAACTTACTATAAGTAATTTCCAGGCCGAAATCACTTCTAATTCGCTCCAAGTCTCTTTCAACAGTTCTTGCATCAAAAACCAAATCCTTTTCTGCTAAATAATTTATTAGTTCAGATTTTGAAGGATAGGGTTTGTCGTTAATAAATTGAATAATAAGTTGTATTCTTCTAGATATTACATGAGTAGCCATAACAATTAGTAAATTAAGTTTTAAAGATAGACATTATTTGACGGTTTCATAAACTATAATTGTATTAAAAAACACAATTGTTATGTTATTTCCAATGCTTAATCAAATGAAAGTAATTGGATACAGTCCATTATTAACTGTATCTATCAATAGTCATACAAGAGAAATCTTTACGAGAGAATACTACAAAGTAAAATACAGAGATAAAACAGAGCTTGTATTTATGACCACAAATGAAATGGATTTTAATTTTAATCCTCGATTTTTAAAAGATGAGTTCTGTCTTATTCTAGATTTTGAACAATTAATAGCAGGTTTTGAAAATTCAGAATTTGTTAATTTATTAATTGACAACAGATTTAATTCACCTCCAAAATATATCTACTACGATATTGTATTAATTAATGATTTTATTAAATCTGCTTTTTTGACACATCTTAGAGAAAGCATTTTGGGATATACAGAAGATGATTTTACAAAACATGAAATTAGTCAATTAAAAAAATGGTTTACTTGTTTAAAGGAAGTCCCAACTATTTATTAATTTATCATAGACATTACTTGGCGATGTTGAAATATAATTTTGTGAGAAATTTAATATGAACTATGGAAAATAAAATAATGTTGTTAAAAGATAATTTTTTGGAGAAACAAAAAATAATAAATAATGCAAAGCAAATTCTTAAAACTGAATTTATAGGTTTAGATACTATTATTGATGAGGTAATTAGTAATGTAAGTTCGTGGTATGTGCTTTCTGATATTCAAGAGAGACCATTGGTTATAAATCTTTGGGGATTAACAGGTGTAGGAAAAACCTCTTTAGTTGACCGTTTGGTCGATTTGTTAGATTATAAAGACAAGTTTTTTAAATTTGATTTAGGAGCAAAAAAAGACAGATTTTCTTTCAGTAATTCATTTGATGAGATGTGCGAAAGCAAAGATACTTCGCCTGTGATAATTGCTTTAGATGAGTTTCACAATTCAAGAACGGTATCAGGTCCATTTAGGCAAGAAAATGATGAAGACCATAATCGTAAAATTTGGGAGCTTGTTGATTCAGGGATTGTACAATATGTAGATTGGAAATTTGGTCTATGGGATTTTTACTATTACATTGAAACGCTTGAAAACCTTTTAGAATATGGTGTTGTTGTTGAAAAAGGACTGGTTATTTCAGGCGTGAAGAAATATTTAAAAGAATTTGATTTGGATTTGGGGGAAATTAATATGCAATTTATTTCGGAAGAAAAGTATGAGAAAATTATTGAATTTGCTGGTAAAGAACTTAATATTAATCTAAAAAGTGACTTACGTAAAATATTGCTCAGTTTAAATGGTAGTGGAAGTATTTCATTTTTAAAAAAGGTTGTCAAAATAGCGAAAAGACCAGTTGAAAAAAACTTTTCAAAAGCACTTATTTTTGTTTTAGGAAATCTAGATGAAGCTTACACAATGAGCAGCAATTTTAGTGCTGATATAGATGCTGATGAATTTCATAATCAATCTTTAAAAATAAATATTACCGATATAAAAAACGCCTTAAAACAACGTTTTAGAGATGAACAAATTGCCAGACTTGGTAATATTCATATCATTTATCCTGCACTAAACAGAGCTGCTTATTTAAAAATTATTAAAAATGAACTGATTAAGATTTCTAATAATCTAAAAAAGCTTACCAAAATAAAAATTGCTTTCGACGAGACTATTGTCAATTTGATTTATAAGGAAGGTGTTTATCCAACACAAGGTGTCCGTCCTATTTTAACGACAATAAACCATCTGATAAAAAGTAAATTAACTTTTTTTTTATCAGAAATTCTAATAAAAAACATTGACCCAACTTTACTCAAATTTTCAATGCATAATAATTTACTTATTTGTCGCTATTTATCAAATAAAACAGTTCTTTATGAAAAAGATATTAAAATCATTACACTACTTGAAGATATGAGAAAAAGTAGATTTGATGATTCACAAGCCATTACTGCTGTTCACGAAAGTGGTCATGCTGTATTGTTAGCATGTCTCTTACAAATAATTCCGGATGTTATTTATTCAATTACAACCAATTCACAAATTAGCGGTTTTGTATATTCTAAATTCAAATGGGAATATATTTCACGTAAAGAATTAATACCAAGGCTTGCTGTATTTCTAGGTGGTTATGTAGCCGAAGAAATGATTTTTGGAAAAGAATATTTAACGACAGGAGCTTCAAGCGATATTGAAAAAGCTACTACATTTTTATCGTCAATGTATAAAGATAGTGGGATGGGTTCATTGCCAATATCATATTCCATTCCGTCAAGTGGTATTAATGATTCGTATCATAATTATGAACCAATAGAAGAAGAGATTAAAAACACTTTGGAACAAGCACTCGACTTAGCTAGAAAAACTTTGCTAAAAGAAAAGGTATTATTATTAAAAATGTCAGACTATTTGAGTGATAACAGAATGATTAAAAAAGAAGAAATTGAAGCAATGGTTAATAAAAATGTATTTGTACAGATAAACTTTATTAAAAATGGTGATTTGTTATTTTATAGAAATCATTTAAAAAATATGGTTTCTGATTGTGCTATAAAAACAGAATCTGAATTATCTTCAAAAGTATGTTTAAATAAAGAAAATATAATAAACAATCATTAACCAAATGATATTCATTAAATTTGGATGTTAAAATTAATAAAATATTATGGATGATTTAAGATATATAAAACAAGAATTAACTAAAATAAAAAATAATGAAGATTCCTTTCTAGGTATCGATGGTGGCAAAATAGACTCTAAAATTTGGATTTGTGGAGTTGAGTTTGGCAGTTTGCTCAAAGAAATGGAAGATTATTATAGTAATGAAAAAACGGTAATGCATGAAGAAAAAGAAGGTTTTAAAATCCCTTATAGAATAAATGCGGGTCAATTTGAGAATTCAAAATATGATTTATTTTTGAGTGAATTTGTTATAAACCTCTTTAATAAAGAGAATATTAAAAGAAATGATTATTTGAAGAATTATTTATATAACTCGAATTCTGATATCTTTAAATTGAATTTATATCCTTTGGCAAAAATAAATACTGATTGGGATAAAACCATTGATGATATTTTTAAGATTACAAAAGAAGAATATTATGGTTATATATTTAATAATCGTAAAAGGCTTTTCAATAAACTAATTATTAAATTTATGCCAAAAGTCATAATATGTTCCATTACAAAAGGGACTGAAGACATCTTTACCAATGCTTTTTTCAACCAAAATGAGTGGTTAAGTTTCAAAATGGAAATTGTCAATTGTAAGATTGAAGATAGGGGTAAATCTAAAACATTTAAAATTTCAGTTTATAAGAAAAATGACCTTTCCTTGATAATGATTCCCTTTTTTGGCATGGGAAATGGTAATTTAAACTCTCATGACGATGTTATTTTTATGGCTAAATATTTAAAAGAAAATTATTTAAAAAAAATCCTTAATTAACAACCCTTCCAGAGTTTAAAACTCTGGAAGGGTAAAGGTGAAAAATCATTCAATTATAAGGTCATGAATACTTTTAAAATCCTGATTCATGGAGTGGTAATATTTAAAATTTTCGATATCGTTAAATAATTCAATTACTTGTTTCCTTTGCAATTTAGTTGGTTTTTCGGATATCATACTTTCATATGAAGTCCACGGATATTCGATTATGTTTTCTACAAATCCATGATGAACAGGGTTATTATGAATATAATAAATGAGTTTTTGAAAATAGCTTTCGGATGTTATTTGTTTTCTTTCAAAATTTTTTTCAAATAAACTTCCTGTCCGATGATACCGTTTATTAATAGATTGCGTATAGGCATTAAAGAAGTGAGAGAACTGTTTTGAAGGATTGATTATTTTAGGTTTTTCGACTGTAGAATAAGTAAATAGGTTTTTATCTATTTCGTTATCTGTTTTGAGATACACTAAAATATGAAAATGATTTTTTAACAAACACCAAGCAAAAGTATCGGCAATGGGGTTAATATATTTTTCATATAATCTAAGAAAATGATAATAATTTTCAGTTTCGTAAAATATATGATCTCTATTATTTCCTCTATTGAAAATATGATAATAATTACCGCCGATTAATGGAATACTATTCATATCATTTTAAGTTAGATAACTCAAAAGTAAGCCTTTTTATTAAACAACCCTTCCAGAGTTTTAAACTCTGGAAGGGTTAAAGGGAAAGATTAAAGAGTTTAAACATAATTCCGCTCACCAAAAATGGCGCTTCCCACGCGCACCATATTGCTGCCACATTTTATGGCTAACTGGTAATCACCACTCATTCCCATTGATAAAACTTTAAGGGCTTTATTTTGCGATTTGAGCTGGTTAAAGAAGGTATTCAAACTTTTAAATTCTGCTTCAATTTGCTTTAAATCATCAGTAAAACTAGCCATTCCCATAATACCGACAACTGAAATATTTTTTAGGTTTTTAATTTCAGCAGAATTTAATAACTGTTCAATCTCGTCAAGGCTTAAGCCGAATTTGGTTTCTTCTTGTGCAATATGTGCTTGGAGCAAACAATTGATAACGCGGTGGTGTTTTTCCGCTTGACGGTTAATTTCAATAAGGGTTTGCAAACTGTCAACTCCGT
>Ga0210025_1000698_pt1 | contig 40760 bp, 26 predicted proteins | sample CryGeyme20150102_FD_183989 | JGI IMG/M metagenome (GOLD analysis project Ga0210025, IMG submission 183989) | Groundwater microbial communities from Crystal Geyser aquifers in Utah, USA - Crystal Geyser metaG 2015-0102 (SPAdes) (version 2) | ecosystem: Environmental > Aquatic > Deep subsurface >... | reverse complement strand
AAAAAAAAAAAAAATAGCAACTATGATTTCTATAATACTACCAAAACAACACTACCAGCACTTCTTCTTACCTCCGAATGGCATATTCGTCGCATTCTTGACGTGAAATGTTGTATTTTTCTGCCAAATTTTCGGCGGTGATACCCATGGGACAACCGGCATGAGAATCGGTCAATCCATCCCAGAGTGCATCACCCATTTTGAGTCCCTTTCCGAGGGCCACACCCCATCGTGCATCATTGCCAGATACTTGCAGAGGCGCCATGCTCATATTTTCTGTTGGTGCGGGTACATGTGCGTGCGCGTATGTGTGCGTGTAGTGTAAGAGACAAACAAATAAAATTAATACAAAAAATCTACAGACAAACAGTATGATACAGTATAAAGTACAATGATTTTTACGTACCAGCTCCTCCACAGAGCGCGATTTTTGCGTCACCTACTTTGATGCTGTTGGCACCTTGAATAACGCTTTCGAATCCACTGCCACAAAGTCGATTCAATGTCAATGCTGGTGTCGATTGGTTACATCCTGCCTTGAGAGCAACGTGTCGTGCCAAATATGCTGCATCACTACAGGATTGAATCACATTACCAAAATAACACGTATCAATGGCGGCTGGATCCATCTTGGCTTGTACGAGTGCAGCCTTACTGGCAATGGTACCCAATTCTGTAGCACTCAAAGCTTTGAGAGCTCCACCAAAAGCTCCAAAGGGAGTACGTTTCGCGGCAACAATAAAGAGACCTGACATGATTTATTTATTGATTGATGATGTATATAAAATGAACGTAATGAGTGTATTTTGATAGTAATAACACCACTATTATGTGTGTATAATGGAACCAAAAATAAAAAAGATCTGTGTTCCTTCTGGGTATCTGATCGAGAAAAGGTGATGCCGACGAAAAACAGCCTGAAGCTTTTTTATTGCTTGTTGTCAGTGACGCTTCTCAAAGGGATCGAGAAAAGGTGATGCCGACGAAAAACAGCCTGAAGCTTTTTTGTTGCTTGTTGTCAGTGACGCTTCCCAAAGGAATTCCGACTCGATTTGAGTCATGAGGGTGTCACTTCGGCACAATCAACAAGATCTGATCTGTCATCATCACAACAACATCTTGCTTCTTATCGTTTTTGCTTTGGAGACTTACTTTACAGCATTCTTCGGCATAGGCAAAACACAAAACCGCCTTGCAACAAGGCAACAAATTTACTCGTTGTCAACAGCTACAACAAATATTCCGCCCATTCCACTTTTTTTATTTTATCCTGAAAACAACAACAAATAAATGTTTGCTGTAACCTCTTTACGATCAGCTGCACGTCATTGTTGTCGTGTGTCGACAGCAGCAGCAGCACGTAATATCCAACCACGAGGAACCCTTCTAGCATCTACACAATCCCGCTTCGCATCGACGTTGGTACTGTCGGATCCTCTTACTGCCGATGGTGAAACTCCTGCTGCTACATTGTCGGCTGTAACAGCCGCAACACAATTGAATGATTCATCGGAACCTATCGAACTTTTGGTCGTTGGAACTGTTGCTCCTACGAAAATTCCGGCTGGCATTTCCAAAGTTTACCACGCCAAAACCAGTCAACAGGATACCACTGCCGAAACGATTGCTTCTACCCTCCATTCGACCGTAACAGCTGGATCGTACGATTACGTCGTTGGAACGTCCACCAAATTTGGTGCTACCGTCATTCCCCGGGCTGCCGCTCTGTTAGGTGCCTCGCCCATTACCGATATCATTCAAGTCATTAGTCCAGGTGAGCAAAAAGAAAGGGGGAAACGGACAATAGAACCCTGTGTGTGTGGACAATGGGATTTGCTCTTTTTACCATTACAATTGTGTGGTGATTTTTCCTTCTTTTTTTCTCCTCACACATTTCTTTCTTCTTCTTCTTCTTTCGAAACTGCCCAAATACTCCAACAATGTTTTTTCTCCTTCAATATAAGATACCTTTGTTCGTCCCATGTACGCTGGTAATGTCCTCTGTAAGGTAAGAGCGACCAAGGATGCTCAAAAGGTACTAAGCTTTCGTCCTACCTCGTTTGATAAAGCGGCACTGGAAGATGCTGCTGCTGCAGCAGTAGAATCGATCGATGCCGTTATTTTTGAAAATACTGCCTGGGACAGCGAAAATGTTTCTAAATCTGATCGACCCGATTTGGGTTCGGCCAGTATCGTGGTCAGTGGTGGACGTGGAATGAAATCGGGGGACAATTTTCCCATCATTGAAGCCCTCGCAGACAAGTTGGGCGGTGCGGTTGGTGCGTCCCGTGCAGCCGTCGATGCTGGATTTGTGCCCAATGATATGCAAGTAGGACAGACGGGAAAAGTTGTTGCTCCCGATTTGTACATTGCCGTGGGTATTTCGGGTGCTATTCAACATTTAAGTGGAATGAAGGATTCCAAAACCATTGTAGCAATCAACAAGGATCCCGAAGCTCCTATTTTTCAAGTAGCAGACTACGGATTGGTAGACGATTTGTTCACAGCAGTGCCCGAATTGACCGAAAAGGTATAAAATAAAAAAACGTTTGTGACTTGCTGAACGCTGTCAAGACAAAAAGTTTGATCAAGGTTTAGTAGTAACCTGTTCTGCCACACAGAGTAATGTAGAAAGTGAAACTGTGTGTGTGTTTTTTTTTCCCTGGCAATTTAGAATAAAAAATCCGAACTTGATTTTTCTTTGCATCCAATTTGTTTGATGTATTTTAAAATATAGAAAAAATGACTTTTGCATATTATTAAAGTATATAGTATAATAGTGTAGTATAGTTTTTTCAGTATCCTAGCCCAGTAAGTTTCTTCATTCGTTGTTCAATCTTCTTTTCAATGATGCCTGTCGATTGTGATAATTTGGTCACTCGCTTGCGTCCCTTATGTCCAGAGTTGTGTGATTTGCTGTGAGATGGTCGAGAAATGGAGATGCGAAAACAAAGAGTGAGAAACGAAAGACAAGGATGACTGTTGCATCAGTCATACATGTATGATTTGCATGATCACTGCAGGTATACTCTCGCTCTCTCTTTTCTTCTCGCTGAAAGGTTTGCCTAATAAGCTAGTCGGACTTACCCTGCTTTATTTCTGCGCCAAGAAAAAGCAAAGGAGGAGGAAATGGGAAATGGGGGGGGGGAGTAAAAAGGAAGGGATAAGGTGGTTGCTTAGACAAAGCTTTAGACAATAATTAATGCTCGATCCGTGTCATCTTCATTACCCTTATCACTTCTGTCAACACAACACAGAGAAGAAAAAAAAACAGCAAAAAAACAAACACTATACTACTTTGTACCTACCGCTTTAACGATCCATCACCACGGACTCTGAATCGCTTGTAGGCACTACGATTCGTCTTGATGGAATGTTTCATCCGTGCACCCAAGATACTTCCAAAGCCATAATTTGATGGTCGGTAGATGGAAGATGAGAGAACGGCTGCGGTTGTACTGCGAAAGAAGGACGTCGTAGTATATGTTGTGGCTCGGGCAGTAGCAGTAGCAACAGCCGTCGATGAGAAAACTGACGAGAGGAGGCCCCTCCAAAGTCGGTGTGTGGACATTTTCTTCTTTTTGTATTCAACGCTTCAAGGGTTTTTCTTTCCTCGTGGAAAAGGGTTCTCTGTTTGGACCAAATGCTGCTTTTAGAGACAGTAAAATCCGAGTTTGTGTGTACTACTGTGATGCGGCGGTTATGAAGGATGAAGATGCTACTGCTAGCTACTACTAGTAGGGTCTAGTAGGTATTAGGTCTACTGATATTGTTGTGATAATAATAATTACGGTAGTTGTATTGTGTTACGTTGCCGAATAACCTCCAACCCTAATGAATAGTCGTACATCCATCTTTTTTCTCTCCTCTACAAGTCGACAATTTTTTAGAGTAGCTAGACACTAGACTACTCTACTCTTGACCCTCTAGTCTAGTAAATTCCGAACCAAGAATCCATCCTCATACTTAACACATACTGCCGCAACGAAGTAATTAGTTTAAAAGCAGGAGTCGGTAACATAACGCCACACAATCTTCTGTTTTTAATCGGATAAACGAAGATTCAATTTCATAGATATTGTTGCCGGAAGGATGGTTCAATGGAATCTCTTCGACATTGCCAGGCTTCATCGCCGTCATCGTCATTGTTTCTTGGCATCAGCATTACTTTTATGGTTCCACCTGGTCACAGCCTTTCCCGAAACACAGAATCCATTTTCAGCGGGACCGCCCACCGAGACAATAGATGACATACAACCATGCGTTCAATCTCTTTTTCAAAATGCACGCCTCGATACGTACAATACTGTTTCTAGGTTTCCATACGAACCAAAGTCTTGTTTTCGTGAGAGTAGTACCACTACTGAATCTAAAAACCGAATTGGACGAGTGATACTAAAAGTCACGGGCAAAGTTGCGGGAGTTCAATATGATCGCGTTGGAGCTATATGGTTTAATGGAGTCGAAATTTTGCGCATGACAACACCCGAACCACCTTCAACTCATGGTAAGGGCATTGTCTGGAAGGTCGAACGAGATCTGACCGAATATGCGGGGGCGTTGTTCCAACAAACAGGTGAAGTACAAGTACAAATTCCAAACATTATCAATAATGTCTACACGGGAGTTATTTACCTGTCAGGACAATTATGGGTCTATTCTGGTGCTGCTGCTGCTGCTGCTGCTACAAATGACACAAACACCACCAACACCACCACCACCATGAAGGTGACCATGGCTAGCCATGTTATTAGTCTCACAAATCCACCTGGACAACAAAATGATGCATGGTCAGAGATGGCCATTAGTGGAAATCAATCCAAAATTGTCAGCTTTGTTTTTCCAATGTCTAATACAGCGCGAAGAGCTCACATTGACCTTTATGCTTCGGGACATGCGTGTGAAGAGTTCTGGTATACCAATCCACCCGATTCGATAGCGAAAAAATACGGAATGTGTGGAGGTGGTAGTACACGAATTCTACAACTATCGATCGATGGTCGAGTGGCGGGTGTACAACCACCTTTTCCTGTTATATACACGGGTGGCATTAATCCGTTACTTTGGAGACCCCAAACGGGTATTTACAGCTTTAATATTCCACCCTACTTTTTTGACATTAGTCCTTTTCTGGAACGTCTCCAGGATGGCAAACCTCACATGTTCGAAGTCAAGGTTCTTGGAAATAGTGACAAAGGACAATGGAATATAGACCCAGTCTTGGTCATCTTTGATGATGATGACGATAATGATGATGATATTGGTGAAATTAGCGATGGTGGGCACCATGAAAAAATGATACAACTGCAGTTTGATTCTACTCCAAATGACGGAAAGTATCAACTCGCTCAAAACGGTCCTGTTGTCATCATTAGCAACTCTACCGAGGCCTTTGCAAATGGTACATCTGTATCCAACATAACCTGGGTAGAAACCCTTACTTCTGAACTCGTTATCGAGAACATTGTTCGGGGCATACCCACCACGACCACATCCAAAATCACATCTTCCATTACAAACAGTTTGTTGGGCGAAAATCGACAGGTGACATCCAGCCATCTTCAAACAGAACTGTCTTCTTCGGCGTACAATCGACTACAGGAATTGGATTATCCAATGACTGTACATATGGAGAACTACGATTTGAAGCATTCCTTTTTGATTTGGGCTGACATTGACATCGTTTTGAAGCATTCGGTGGGGCCGTACAACAAAAGCGTTGTTGCGGAACTTACTTCCCCTTTTATGTACCAAGATCGCATTCTAGCTAATGCCACTTATAGTCGATCCACGGACCCAAATCGCACTGTTGTTATTCAACAAGGATCTAGTCACCAAATGACCCGTGTTTCTCAAGAGGACGAAACATTGGTATGTTGGAATCAAGACATTGCTGCCAATCAAGGCTTCGTCACGATATTGAAGGAATTCAGTGGTGAATGCCATCCAATATTGGAGTCTTTTTGTACCATTTTTGATACTTGCAGCCCGCGAATTGAAACAGCCACCACGGTACGAACCCAGAACGATGCATCCTTCGTAACGTCAAATAGGGATGAGACAGATATCCCCTTTCTCGTCCGACATCCTCGGTTCATTTTGCGTGCAGAATTCAGCAGAGAAAAACAAGAAGAAACCGAGTCGGTTTCATGAAGCTAGCCCATCAAAATCATGTATTTCCTTTTGATCTCCAACGTTATGTCTGATTTCGTTCATGGAGGATCCATCGGCTTCGTGGAGGTCAGTTACTTTTGATGGTAATGATATGACTAAGCCAACCATGCAGGTGGCTCTCTAAAATCAAGCACGCACGGACGCTGTCTATAGATTCGTCTTGTTTCCAACCAACATTTTCCTTCTGGTTGCGGGTAACAAGGAAAATATGGAATGCTGCACCATGGGAGAAAAACAGTTCCTGACATTTGCCTCCTGGATATACCAGAGGTTCCGACGCCTTTGTTCTGTACACATTTGATTTCTTTCCAGTTATGCTTGCACTGAGTCAGACCGCTACAAAAATGCTGTAGTGTACTGCCTGTATCGATTTGCTGCCAGCCGTCCTTGTGAAGTTGTTTCGACGTTTCGACTAGCCCTGGAATCCTGGAATTATCTCATTTACGAGTTCATATAATATTATTATCGCATAGCGCTAGGAATATTATTCTTCATCATATCGCATAGAAATTTTATACATTAAGACAATCTAGTGGGCACATTTAGTTTTGATGTAAAATTCCCTCCACTTTTTATCACCTTGCACTGGCCTACTCCAGACAACTTTATTCATGCATGCATTCATTTCATTTCATTTCATTTCATTTCATTTCATTTCATTTCATTTCATTTCATTTCATTTCATTTCATTTCATTTCATTTCATTCAAAATTCAATCCGTCTTTGGAAGATAATCTTTCCAATTAAACGGCAATTTGTGCTTGAGCGTATATTCTCCCGTCCGAGGATCGACAATAATATTCTTTTTCAGTGGAATTCGTTTTTGGGCTGTTGTTTTCATACGCTTTTTGGATCGCGATATTTTAGATTTCGGAACCGCAAACCACAATGCATCTTGAAGGGTATCTAGCAAGGACGAAGATGGCTGCTGCTGCTGCTGTTGACCTTGTGTGGTGGTTGTAGTAGGTATAAGAAGCGGCTGGAGTTGATACTGAGATTGTTGCGTAAAAGGTACCATTAGAGAGAGGAACTGGCGACGCCATAGATTCGTTAGCTTGTTAATCTGAAGCATGGTGGTTATGAAATACGTACAGTAGGCAAAGGTAGATGTTCAATGTGGGCAATGGAGAATGGAGTGGCATACAGATCCTGCTGTTATCACTGATGATAATTGTAGTTTTTGATTTTTGGTCTTGGCCTATCCTCGGTTCAAGGCCAGACAACCGAGGTCGTGCAAAACTCAGTAGGGACAAGGTGAATATATCAAGAAGGCCGTTCGGGACAGCCATTACAATTTTTAGACTTAGAGCATTTTTATTTTGTTTAGGTAGCTTGCCCGCGTGGTCACTCGCCTCTTGCTGCAAGGAGGAAACAACGAGCAACAAAATCCTTCAGGGTCTATCTTCGTTCATCCGCAGCAACACCTCCTTTTGATTCTCTACACGGAGTTCGAATCATACATAGTAGAAATAGGTAAACACATACTGCAAAACCAAGATGAAGACTGTTTCTTTGCTATTTCTATCATCACTCTTATCTTCGACACTGGCGGCACCCGCCATTGTCTGGAAGAACGATGCAGATAGTAGTACAGCCACTTCACCGCAAAGAACTTCTCGGCAACTCCATGCAAAGGATCTCTTCTCCACAATGATGGTGGTGGATGATGATGATAACAGCTCGTCGGTAGTCTTTGTTCTGGCACGAGGTGCCGATGGTTCGGAATCTCTCAGTACCTTGGCTGCGGCTGGGGCCTTGCCTCAAGTGGAAACCAAGTACCAGATGGCGCATTCCATTCACCACCACGTTGCTGGTTTGGAAAGTCGCGATTCAATGGTTCGTGATTGCGGCAAGGACAATGCCATGGTAGTCACACTGGGAGAACTCAGCTCCAAGTTGAGTGGATCTGTTCCTGATGCTTCTACTATTACTGCAGAAGAAGGAACCATGATGTCCAAGCAAGACAAGTATGCTGTGAAGCGAGCACGCGACATGTCCAGTGCCAAGGTCTGGATCGTTGAAGTCGACCCTCGTGTGGACAGTGTAGCTCTGGATAATGCCATTGTGAGTGCCATTGACAACGATTCCATTTCCAATGTTATCTTGACGGCTGTTCGATCTCATGACGAAGTCAAGCACGAGCGTACTATGATCAAACATCGACGCATGACAGAAATGCCAACAGCTACTAGCACGAAGGGCAGTGGTCGTCGTCGTTTGGAAGAACAAGACAACAACAACAACAATGGCGAGAATCAGCAAGACAATAACAACAATCAAGACAATGATATGACGGGCGTGTACTATGTCAGTATGACTCCCAATATCTTGGCTGGAATTTTGTTTACCCTTTTCTTTGCTACCATTGCCTACACAGGTATTACTTGTATGAGCATGATTGCAGGACAAGACGTTTACGTGAAGAAAATGCCATCGGTAGGACGCGAGGCTTAAACTTACTAACACTGCACTACACTTTTTTATGATTATGCAAACGCAGTTTGTTACGCCTGCCTGCTTGCTTGTTTGACCTTAATACACACTGTATCAAATGGAGATTCTTCACCTTCTCTACTTCGTACACACACCTTATAAAAACCACCATCATATCACAACTACTATAACGCAATTTGTTTAAAACGTACACTCAATGATGACGGCTGCTGATCCCCTGTCTCTACCGTACTAGCATTCGATGGAAAGGACACTACTATATGCACTTGCCGAATAGTACGTTCACCTGCAAGGCGTAGCAGGTTGAAAGAACCACGCTGGTATGCATATTTACGTACTTTGCGAAGTAATAGCGCAGAATCACTACCAACTTTATACAGCACACATCTTCCTCATGCAGCGCAAATCTTCGTAAAGTACGATCGAGACTATACTTCCACGGTACATGTACGAAATAGTATGTATTGCAGTTTGCCTACTGGTCTTCCCCCTATATGCTTTGAATGTTCCACGACGACGTGAGCGACGATGATGAAATAAATACGCAACGAGGACGCGTTGTGACTCAAGGCGTTATTAGTTAGCACTGTCATTCCACTTTGCAACATTGCCAATTTGAATCGCCAACAACAGGATTATTTTGCCAACGGTCGAGAGGAAACTCTGCTTGTTGAGGAAATACAGTCAGCTTGCGGCTGCTGCCTGGAGGCTGTAACGTCCATTGCAAAAATTGTTTTTTCGTTTTTGTTTTTGTTTTACAAAGACTCTGCTGGAAGGGCGACTGGAAGGTGGGGGCCATTGTGTTTGGCTTCGTTGTGCCTATGCTAAAGGACCGCTGTTGCATTGTCCTCTACTGTGTTGCGTAGCTCTTGCGTATCTCGCTACTATTCAGTCATGAAAATAATAGCTACTCCAAATATTCTGGTTAGATACCTAGTAGAGTGCGTGCGGGTACGTACTGCATTTCGGGGAAGAGGAGGCTGCAGAATTGTGGAAATCCCAGTACCAAAGCCCTATCCCTAACCAACTATTTCCAAAGATACTCTTGTTGACAAACCGCCCCACAATAACGCCTTCTTGTAGTACTTGTATGGTAGCACAATATTCGATAAGCAGTGATGACTCACAAACTCACACAAAAAAACTTGACAATACCCCCCGGATCCAACAAAAGTGATTATCAAACAAATACGAATGCACCATGGTCGCCCGTTCATCTTTCCTTACCATGGCTCTGGCCGCAACAGCCTCGTCTGTGACGGGGTTCTCCTTTCCAAAAGAATGCAGATCAATGACCACGGAATTATCCGCCACTCGTAGACATTTCGTGTCGGCAGCAACTGGAGCTGTTTTACTGGCTGGCACAGCAGGAGCTCTTCCAGCATTCGCCGATGTTGCGTCTGGAGATTCTCTCCCTCAAGGTGCTCAGCAATTTAGTACAATGATTCGAGTGAGAAAAGATCTCAAGGTTTGTACCAGGAAAATACAGAAGGCAGTGCATATTTCAGTCGTCCTACTAGGAAATTCGATCTCATTCAACCCAATTTCTATTTGCGCTCATAGGCTGTGGCAAAGCGCGTCAAGGATGCATCTTCTGAAATGAATTCCAAGGAATGGGACAACGTTTCTCAATTTCTTCGGCAAATTTATAGTACCGGCGATGACATGAAAACAATGGCCGGAGGAATCGTCGACCCTGCAAAGAAAAAACAGGCCCTTGCCGATGCTGAAAGTTTAAGGAAAACTGCTAAATCGGCTGATGTTCCAGTCAGCCAAAAAGACGGAAGTGCATTCTTAAAACTCGCTAGCAAAATGGATGATACGTTTGAATCTTTCATGGACCAATTGAGTGATATCCCCGACGAACTCTAAACTTGCAAGCAACAACAAAATATGCTACAGCCACCATCGACACTTGAGCGAAAGAATAGAAACTATAAAAATATGCTGCAATAAATCACTTGATACAGTTACTTAATGGAAACAGTGAACCATTATACACAGTAGCAAGAAGGTTACGTTCAGAAATGAGCAAGAATGCTTCACGCCATATTAGAAATTTCTTGTATTTTCGGCGCATGAGCACGCTCTGTACAATTGCACTGTTCGTAATCATGGATTGGAGAGGGGAAGGTTCCTGATTCGGTTGTTTGGCAAAGAGCAGATGGAGACATGTACGCCCTTCATGTTGTCGGAAGGTTCTGGCTACCATGGAATACCCCGAGTTCTGTACAGTTGCTGCCATGGAAGCAATTTTTATTGAAGTCTGCTTCAATGTAAAGCAATTATACCTGCTCCGAGTACTACTAGTAGTCCAGTGAAGCTACTGCCCCTACTAGCTATAACTCGGGTAGTAGCTATGGTATCTACTAGCTACTAGCTAGAGTATTGAGTGTTGTTACTATGGAGTACTCTACTACTACTAATAGCTAGTAGTAGTAGTGGTAGCAGACGAAGGATTGCACGGAAAGAAGGCTGGACATCACTATAGGCCCGGGTGTTTCGGATTTTCTGATGATGACGTACCCGGCGACATATCTTGTTTTTAGTTGAACTCTCTCCGATCGAGGATCGCGAGATGTGCGGACGCCCCTTGAAGGCAGAACGAGTCGACTGGACTACGAGTAACAACGATCAGACGCCAGAGCAATCTACAAGTACCACCATATTTTTTACTCTAGTTACAGTAGTTATCGATTCAAAATGAAGCTTACCATCCTTGCTACTTTGATTGCCTCCGTCGCTGCCTTCAGTGCTCAAGTGAGTAATTTCTTGGATTCTATGTAGAAAGTTTGATAGCAAATGAGGAGAGTTAAGGTTGACAATACATGAAAAACATCAACGAAAGCCTGGCCCGTCCTCTCACTCGGCTGCTGTCAACTTTCATCGAGCCTCTTTCCGAAAAGCACTGCTTTGCACAGCTAATTTCTTCGTGTACTATACCTCAAAGGAGGGAATGAATTAGCTGTCAAGAGTGATGTTGGAAAAGTCTGTTGTTAATGATGCTAACTCAATGTTTCTCATTCCCTCTTTTATTCCCACTACAGAGCCGCCGCGAAGCCATTGCCCAGGCTGGAGCCGCTGCTGTCGCTTTGGCCACACCAGGTAAGCGCGAAGTTTTGTCTTTTTCTCCTTGTAAACTACGTAGCACGTTTGAATATTGAATTGATGTCGCTCTTTTTCTTCAAATTTAATTTTTGTTCTTCAGCCATCGCGAATGCCGCTGCCGGAGAAAGTCCTCGATTTTCTGTTTTTGGACTTATCGGAGACGGTACATCCTACAGTGAGGGTGCGGCGTACGGATCTGATCAATCCACCAAGACATACTCTCCTTACAGTGTCTACGGAGAAGTTGGCGATGAAAAAGCTCTTTACAAGAAGGGACGCGCTGAGGATGCTGCACGAGCCAAGTCCATCCTTGCCGAGTCCAAGAACCGTCTAAACAGACTCCCCGCCTACATTGAAAAGAAGAAGTGGTACGAAGTTCGCAACGAATTGGGACGTTACATGTACGAGACCCGCGGAGCCGTTCGTAACCTTGCCGAAACCAAGGAACAAAAGAAGGCTGCCAACGCTTTCTTCGCAGCCATTGAGGCTTGTGATGGAGCTGCCCGATTGAAGAACCAAGAAAAGTGCGACGCCGCTGCCAAGGCTTCTGTTGCAGCCCTTGATGCTTTCGTTTCCACTGTCTAAAGCCTAAATATGACCATAGGTGGTCGTCTTATCTCGTAAGGATAATCATTGCATTTTGTCCTGCACAACTTTTTAATATAACTCTTAATTATTGCTACATAATACTGTACAACTAGGGGACTGACGCTGGTGATGTATGTTGAGAGCAGTATTTTTATTTTTACCCATCATCACGACTACATCCAACTTGAGATTCCTGAATTTATTGAGGACAATAATAATCTAGCATGAACTGCTCATCTGTCTTATATTATGTATTACAGTGCTCCAAGATATAATGGGCGAAATCAGATGAATAATATTTTGTCTATGGAGGAACATGCTAGGTTGAATCAATCCGAAAAATAGCAATTTTGTTTCTGCTGCACTAGCTGAAAATACTTTACTGGACTCGGGCGTAGAAGATACCCTTGGTGAGGACCTTCTTGGGAACCTTGGATCCCATGTCAGTGTCGGACAATTGAGTAGCAACGTAGACTCCTCCAATCTCGCTTTCGGCGGCGTTGACCTTGTTGACTTCCATTTCAATGCGCCCAGAGGTCACATCAAAGACTTTGTTGTTTTCAGCGAAAAGTGCATCATCACCTTCCTCTCCAGATTGAAGACCGGGAAGAGCAATGGCCATATCGTATCCTGTGGTTCCTCCACGTCCCTTGGGGTCTAGGAAAAGGCCGGTACGGTAAGAAGGAGTGCTGAATTCGCCTCCCATCTGGAATCCGGGCTTGAAAGCGTTTCCGTTACCCTTGGCGACAAGGTCTTTGACGGTGAAGAGGAAAGGGACACGTTCACCTCCTGGAAGCTGAAGAGTGGTAGCAGCGTAATCGATACCTTCCTTCTCGGTAAACACAATGTTTCCTCCAGAATTGGAAAGATCTCCCTCAATTCCGTCCAAGGTATATGTCTGGCGCGTCATGACCTTGGAGTTGACAAATTTCTTCTCAGTGCGTCCTCCTTTTCCGACTTCCTCCTCGATGGCGAAAGCCTTGGGTTCAATGCACATATCGACTAGTCGTTGTCCTCCCTTGGGGGTAATAGTGTCCTCTCCGATAACTTCAGGGCATCTGTTGGCAAGACCAGTTCCCTTGACCTGCAAGTAAGAAAGCTCGTTAAGCTGGCTCTTGGTGATGGCCTGGGCGGGGGCGGCAGCAACACCAACAGCTACGGCTCCGGCAATGGCAACTTGTCCGATTTGCTTCAAGTTCATGTTGAGCTCAGTGGAGGAGCGCTACAGAAAATTAATTCATGGAAATGTGGAGAAAAGGATATGAGCGATTCGTCATCTTTCTTAAAAATAATTCATTTTCACTACGAGTTTGATTTTTCGATCATAATACAATATTGGAATAACTTACAGCGCTCTGTTGAGCAGGGGCGAAAGCAGAGGCCGAAGCCACGAAAGCGAGTGTGCAGGCGGAAACAAACTTCATCTTGATTTTATCTTTTCAAAGGAAATGTATGAATTGATGTGAAGCTATCCTGCAGTTAGCACGGAAAAGTGGTAGAAGGACGGACACGCACGTCGAAGTTTGTTGCTCTTTGGAACTGCCTTCATCAAGCAGTATCTTGAAGTTCAAAATGCAAATCTTCTTCACGATCGCAGACAGCGCAATGATGCGTGATCACAATTAGAGTGAGGGATATATGTTGAAGCAGCACTACCAGGTATTATTATTATTTGATTTTTCTTCGTTATTTATTTGTGCAGTAGTCTAGTGGAGTAGGTCTACCGCAGTCAATAGTAGTAGTGGAAACAAAAATGCCGGAAGGCACCTAGTTATCGTAACCACCACTTGTTGCAGGCATCAGTTTTATAGATGTAAAAGCAGAATAATATTGTAGCTGGACCAGCTTTTGTTTTGGTTGGATGCTCTGCTGCGATGTGCCTATCTGAGGAGGCACTTTCAGCTTTGGAGAATGTTCTCGCGAATTTCTTTATTCTTTTGTCGACTCCAAAAGTGCTCGCAAACTTCAGGTGGTTTGGCATTTTTTTCTCGACGCAGCCCTCCATGCGGATGGCAAAAAGAATGCGTTTATAGAGATCAAAGGACACTAGATTAGTTCGCCTTTGCTAGAACGATGCGAAAAGTAGCATAATGTGCAAGCTCTTTCTTCCGGCCAGGTCAGGTCTATTATTTAGGTTATCACCTTGGTCTCCAATCAAAGACAAACACAGGCTGGTGTGTAGACGTTAGCTGCAAATGGATAGAAAAACATTGGAAATCCGTGGAACGAATCTCTCAATGTCACTACAATTCGTACCTGATGACATGTCTCGCTTCTAAATGCGATCAACAGATATCAGCCAGGTTGCTCATATACTACCGCCAACTCAAGATGAGACAGGGAGATGCCTCGCGACTAGCTAAATGGACAATGCAAAAAGCAGTTCCGCTAATATCATGCCGCTTTTTGGCATTTCTGGCATTCACGACACAAAATAGTAACTACCACTTCACCTAGAAATATTCCTGTGTAACTCCGTTTCTTAGTAATTAGCTTTCTCTATGATATTATATTCTTGCGTGTACCGTTCCCGAAATCAGTCGGTCGTCGTCTGGTTTGTACTAATACTTTGTCGCAGCGCTTGGTTATGGGGCTGCTGCTCGACCGTGGTGTGTGGAACTAAAGCTAGCGGGCAAAGGTTTGGACACGAATGTGCCCCGTCGTCTTGAGATTTTCCTCTCGATTACGGATTTTTCTTGAAGAAACAGGAGAATGGCGCGGGTTACTCCAACTCTACTAGGGAGCGTCTCTTGTAGCCACTGTAAGCAAGAACCAATCAGAAAATGTGGTGGTGCATGTACGTGCAGCCGAGACTTGTCACAAAGCGATGCAAATAAAATCTAATGCATGCAAACTTTGAAAGGATCAACTCCCAGCTTAAGTAGCGTACCCAAGCGTGTAACCTAAAGCCAGAGAGATCATACACGAGACAACAGCTGTACCGTAGCCAACAAGGTCGTCGTCTTCGTCGGTCTCCTCGGTGGAGGGGAGCACCGAAGGAGAATTCTTAGAAGTAGCATGGTTAAAAGCAAACACTGGAGTACTAGCCGGGGCATGGGAAGGGCTATCCTCTTTGGGAACTGGAGACGACGACTTGAAGGAAGCTCTGGACTTGGTCTCGAGCTTCTTGGTGGTAAACGCAAGGGTCTGGCTGGACACTAAAAGGACCAGGAGGAAAGAGAAAGCAACTCGCATAGTGATATGATGCTGGTTGACTTGAACGAAAGGAGCTGCGAATTAACAAATAGTGTGATCTAATAAAACCGACAGGTTGGTATGATTTGGTATTATTATTTCAATGCACTGAAGGCAGAAGGTTATCAAACACCAGCAACAAGTTTTCCATCTGCTTGAATGTTGTGATGGCCTTGAAGAATCTTCACCTTCCTGTTTCGCACGGTCACTGCAGCGGCCTACAGGTACACTACATAGTGGGCCCAGTACTGTGCTACGTACCAGCCACTGATACAGTACTAAGTAGTCTAGCAGTAGTAGCTACCAGGTACTGTACTACAACAACTACTACCGGTAGCAACTCTATGTTGGCGTCACTTGATCGCTTTGAAGTTTCAACAGCCACACACCAGAGAAAAAACAAGAAACTCGTAGATTTGTACTGAAGTTGTGAAACTCATAGGACGCACAATATTACTTCACGCTGACGCAATCTTAACTGGGTCGGCAGCCAAGGTTGTACCTGGTACTAGTAGTACTACTTAACTAGCTACTGTATGGTACTCGGAGTAGTTGTAAAACAGTTGCGAAGGTATGTTCTGATTGTTGCACAATGCCCGTTCCTATTTACGTTGCATTCGTTGATGCCGTTTCCTTTCAATTCAAAATTTCTATCTGCATGCTTGGGTGTGATATAAAAGTGTTTTCTAGAATTATCTACAATGGGGAAGCCTCAAGTCGGCAGGATCGTTAGATGGCGTTAACGATGGCGACGGCTGCAATCGAAATGCCCACAATGAAGTTCATTCGCACACTACGGTTAGAGGCGGAGCGACTCAGCGTATCACTCAGGCAGTCCGCTTGACCGAAAAAGTCAGCAGCCTCGGGGCACTTGACACACCCTTGGCTGCGTTCACTGTGGCGTCCATCAAAGTTCGCAGTACCTGGTGCACAAAGAATGGCACCACAGCCATGCTTGCCCACATCCCCATTCATCCAGTTAGACTTGTTGCACAAGACACCGGGGACGCTGTCAATCATGTTGCCTCGGAGGTAAATCGAAAGATCGTCAAACCGAGCCAGAGAGCCAGGAATAGATCCAGTAATCTTGTTGTTGGACAAATCAATTTCAAGCGACAGCTTTAGACCCAGTCGATCCAAAAAAATGTTCGGAATGTCGCCGGAAAGCTCATTGCCCGAGATATCAATCGTGCTCAAAATATGCATGTTGGCAAATGAAGGCACAGATCCAGTAAACTTGTTATCGCTCAAGCGAAGTGTTCGGAGTAATTCGAGGCTCTCCAAATCGGGAATGGTGCCAGTGAAACCATTGTTATTAAGGGCCAAAGTTCGGATGTTCTTGAGCTGAAGCAACTCTTGAGGGAAGCCTCCTCCAATAGCATTGAAACCAATGTGCAGAGAAGTCAAGTATATTCCCTTTTCGATTCCAGCCAAGGAAGTCAATGAGGTTTCGTCGAGACGAAGGTCCATAAGGCTTGTGGCACGACCAATGTGAGCAAAGCTAAAGCTGATCGGGTTGGAGTTCAGCCAAAGAATCTCAAGGTTTGGAAGATCAAAGAGTTCCGCCGGTGGAGTACCAACCACGTTGTTGGAACCCAAATTGATCAAAATCACGTGACCGTCTTTGCAACCGATTCCGTGCCAGTCACAAATGTCTGCATTGGTATTCCAGTTGGTCGATGCCTTCCACTTCCCACCATTGCACGAATTGTAAAATCTGACAAGAATCTCTCTCTCCGTCAAGACAGGTTCACACGATCGGCTACCATAAAAGGGGGCAGCCTTGGGCTCTGGACAAGTTACACATTCGTCGGGGGAACTGAGTGCTCGGCCGTTGGAATTGGCGGTACCAGGAGCACACATTATGGCGTCGCAAGATTGAAGTCTGCCAACGTTTCCGCCCATCCAGTCGGTGTTGTCACAGAAAGTGCTCGACAGAGCATCCATCTGGTTGCCTTCAAGTCGAATGTCAAGCTCTTTCAAGATATCCATTGATTCTGGAACACCTCCTGTGAGGGAATTATTCTTCAGGTCGACCAGGTAGACAGACTGGGATGACTTCAAAAATTCACTGGGTAGAGTCCCCGTGAAATCATTTCCGTCCAAGAAAAGAACCGTAAGAGCAGGGTTTTGGTCGAATTTTGGGACCTTGCCGGTAAGCTTGGGACCGGCTTTGCGCTCGCGGCGGACCGAGAAAATCTGCAAGGATGCCATAGTGGAGATTTCAGTGGGGAGTTCTCCGTAAAACAAATTTTCGTTCAAGGCGACACTTTGCAGTTTGTCCATCTGTGCCAACTCAGTGGGAATCGTCGAGTAGAATTCATTGTTCGCGGCGTGAAACTCAGTCAGTTTCGTCATCTTTGTAATTTCCGTGGGCAAAGATCCATAGAAATAATTAGCAGAAAATCGGAACTTTTGAAGGGAATCGTGCATCTCAAAGATCTCTTTGGGAAAGGTTCCCGTCAAACCATTGTCATCAACGTAAAACTCTCGCAGTTTCGATGCTTGTGAAATGCCTTCTATCGATTCAATCTTGGTGTTGGATATCTGCATGACCTCCAAATTGCTTGCGCTGGCAAGGCCTTTAAACGAAATTTGCAGCTCCTCATTGTCCGAAAGAAGAAGCGTTTCAAGCGATGGCAAAGACCAAAGGACAGTCGGGAAGCTTCCAGCTAGATTATTCTTTTCAAGAGTAATGCCTGTTACTCCTTCGTCATCTTGCACGTTTCCCTTGGAGCAGTCAATTCCTTCCCAGCTACAGATGGGAGATTTAGAGGCCCAGTTATCTTTAGACTTCCAGCCTTTACCTCCTGTCGATGAATATAAAAGATTCAGTGCGCCGCGTTCTCCTTCAAAGCTCTGGCAACGGATTTGGCCCAAATAAGGAACATCCTTTAGGTCCTCGCAAACTTGACAAGGTGAGTCTGGAATTTTTTGTCGGCCACTTTCGCTGTAGGTCCCCTGGGGACATAAAATTGCATCACACGAGCCAACAACCTCGACTTCTCCCTTCATCCAACCCTTTTTGGAGCAAAGCTCGTTGCTGATACCTTCAATCTTGTTGCCCGTTAAATCAATGTCGAGAGCATCAAACTGCTGAAGCGAGTCGGGTAGCGTACCAGTGATTTCGTTGTTCTTGAGCACCAGAGTAATGGTAGCGTTCTTGTGAACAGAATTGGCCATGAAGTTTCCTGGAATTTTTCCAGAAAGCTCGCAATTCGACGCGTCAAAGAACCTGTTGCAAAGCAATGAAGTTAGGAAGTTGAGCAAAATATGCGAACGGCGTCAGCAAAGAGAGTGCATTTTATTGTCACCTACCAGACATTGGGAGCACTAATAAAGGTCGGAAGAGGCCCTGAGATTTTTTGTGGGCCTTGCTGGTCGTACAAAGACAGTTGTTCGAGTCTAGGGAGCGAATTAAACTCAGTCGGGATAGAACCAGTCAAGAAATTGCGGGCTAGAACGACTTCTCGGAGATTTGTAAGAAGACCCATCTCAGATGGCAGACTCTTCGTTAGATCATTGCCGTACATATAAAATTCTTCAAGTTTGGATAACTGAGAGATCTTTGCAGGAATAGTGCCGTGTATAGAGTTGAATGACAGATACAAACTCCTGAGCTCGGGCAAGTCGAAAAGCTCGTCCGGCATGGTACCATTTAAACCATTATCTGTAGCATGCAGACGACGAAGGCTGGTAGCGGCGCCGATTCCTTCCAAGGAGGTAAGTCCAGTACCACTCACCCGCAAAGATAGTAGTGAAGGTGAGAATTGAATGCCTGTAAAGTCAAGGTGGATCGAATTGCCCTTCAAATCAAGAACCTCGAGATTTGGCAAAGTGAAAATCGATGCCACGACATCGTGCTGCTCCTTGGTACTCTCAATCTGATTACTTGCCAACTTGATCTCAACAATAGACAAATCATCGTTACAGGTAACTCCAAACCAAGTGCAAACGCCGCTGTCGCTTCCCCAGTTAAAATTGCTCGACCATGTGTCCCCAGTCAGGGTTGTATAAAAATTCAACAAAGTCTCGCGCTCGAAATTGCTGGCGTTGTTGCTGCACTCTGTAGAGCCGTAGTAGGTGGCAATGTTGCCTCCGTCGCATTGCATACACTTGAGCGCTGAGCCAGCCCGTCCATTGGCGGAGAAGGTTCCAGGAGGACAAAGAATGGCGTCGCAGGATCCAATTGTTCCAACGTCGCCATTCATCCAACCAGTCTTCGAGCACAGACTCTCCGGAATAGAGCTAATCCTATTCCCAACTAGAAACACATCCAGCTTGTCAAAAGTATTGAGGGCTTCTGGAACTTCCCCATTCAGTTTGTTGAATGAAAGATCAACGGTCGCGCTTTCTGATTTTTCGACAGCTGCAAGCATATTCGCAGGCACTGTTCCAGCAAAAGAGTTCATGGACACATTGAGCGATTTCAGCATGGAGTTGGAAGCAAAGGGATAAAGCGGGCCACTTAGGTGGTCTGAGCTACGTTGATTGGACAGGTCGACACGCCTGACCGCACTCATAAGACCCATTTCCTCGGGAATGGGGCCAGTTAGGAGATTGCTGTTGACGTCAAAAACTTGAAGGCTGTCAAGCAATCCAAGCTCAGAAGGTAGATGTCCCGTCAAAAGGTTGTCCCAGAGCTCCAGCTCTCTAAGATTGCTTAATGTCGAAATATCCGACGGGATAGACCCGCTAAGCTTATTTTGGTTCAAGAAGAGCTTGTGCAATCCCGGCATGCTGAAAATATATGTTGGAAAGGTTCCGTCCAGCTGGTTGCGCGCAGCATGAACCGCTACTAAACTAGGTGGAGCATGTTGTAATCCTTCAAGGCTCTTGAGTTTTGTGTTCGACAACAACAGTGTTTCGAGCGCTGTGCTCTGTTCGATGCCGTCAAACCTTAGGTCGACAGTGTTGTCGGTAAAACCGAGAACTCGGTTGGATGAAAGCTGGAAAATCTCTGTCGGTATTTGCCCATTCATTCCAAATCGGTTTAATCGCAGAGCATCAATATGACCATCGTCGTTGCAGGAGACGCCCTCACGGTTGCACGCAGGGGCCTTGGCTGCCCATCCATCGTGCTTTGCAGTCCAGTCCTTTCCATTCGTCGCAGCATATAGCATGTCCAGAATCTCCATTTCTGTTTTCGGTGAATTGTCAAAATGAACCGATGGTGATGAACCTGGGGAATTTGTTGAGGTTGGCGCATCTTCGTCGCCGTCAGACGTCATTTCACCACACGTAGTGGCACCATAGACTTCGTTTATTTCGCAGGGCATGCAGGGAGAAGATTTGGTTTCTCTACCGTCCTTGGCAAACGTACCCGGTGGGCAAAGGATAGCATTGCAGCCAAAAGTGGCTTCTCCAACAAATCCCTCCATCCAAAAAGTATTATCACAGAAAACCGAAGGGAGGTCGTCGATCAAGTTACCTTCCAGTTCTAAATTCATGGCGGAAAAGGCATCGAGTTGGAGAGGAACGATCCCCGACAGTCGATTGAAGCTAAGAGTGACCTTCATATTCTTAGTCTTGTCAGCAACACCACTTAAAAATGTCGAAGGAATGGCATCCTTGAAATTGTTGTACGAAAGCCCAAGAACTTCCAGGGACGCGAGACCATCTAGGAGAGGGAGCTCTCCTCCAATACCTCCTCTTTTGGCTCGGCTGAGATCGAGCTCCTTAAGATTGTTCATGGTTCCAATCTCGGCCGGCAAGCTTCCAGTGAAATCGTTGTACGACAAGTCGAGTTTCTCCAAATTCGACAAAAGACCCAACTCGGAAGGCAGCAACCCTGTCAGTTGATTCCAGCGAAGCTCCAGTCTGGTACGACGATAGTAAGGGTGGAATGAATACAATGTGAGAATATCCCGTGAAAAGTTCCCCAATTCAAATAAGAAGGTGGTGGTCTTACCTTTGCAATTTTCGAAGATTTCCAATGCGCGTGGAGAGATTACCGCGCAGATAACTATTAGAAATCTCGAGAAGTTTCAGGTTAGTCAGACTGAACAACTCGTCTGGAAGACTGGATTCGAACGAGATGCCATCAAGGTAAAGAAACTCAAGGGCAGTAGCATCACCAATTCCATCAAGTGTATTCACGTCAGTGTGAGACAAAACAAGTTTTTGCAAACTCTTGGTAGCCGCCATCTTCTGAAAGGCTTCTTGGTCCATCGAAACACGGTTCGAGGAAACATCAAATTCTTTCAGAGAAGACAATGAAAGGACCACTGATGGGATCACACCATATAGACCATTGTCCAAAAGTTCAATCTTTTCTACTTGCTCGTTAGACGAGCATGTAACGCCAAAGAAATTGCAATAGTCCAAGTCGGTGTCCTTCAAATCCGTGACTTTCTTGTTCTTTAAGACATCGTCGATTGTGGACCAGCCTTGTCGGTTATCCCACGACTGTCCTTGAAGTTCCAAGTACATTTGTGGAAGAACTTGCCATGGCTGTTTTGATAACACTGCCGAACTGCTGCTTTCCGAACCGCAAGTTGTCTGTCCAAGGTATTCAGCATTATCTCCGTCATCGCAGGGTTGGCACTCGTCTGTTAGAGTTCTCTTTCCCTCTTTTGCAAAAGTTCCGGCCGGACAAAGAATGGCATCGCAGGAAAACTGTTCCACAAGGCCAGTCATCCACTGTTTCTTTTCACAAATCTCTTCTGGAATGGGCCCAACAAGGTTGTTGCCGGTGAGCCCGAGATCCATGGAGTCAATCCATCCAAGTGTCTTTGGTAGCATGCCTGTTAGCTCATTACCGTCCAGCCGTACAATCACTAAATCATCTGTTCGTTGATTGTTCAAAAAGAAGTCTCTAGGAATGGTTCCTTGAAGCTTGTTAAGAGACAAGTCAAGCAATTCTAGATAAGGGAGGTCGGCAAAGGATGGCAAGGGACCAGTGAGCTGTCCTTGACCAGCTTCGGGCGATCGTCCAATACTCAAAATTTCAAGGTTCGCCATGTTGTTCAGCTCCGTTGGAATGGTGCCTGTAAATGCATTGTCCCGCATGACCATAGTCACCATTCTGGTCAGAGTTCCGAACTCTGTGGGAATAGTCCCCTGAAAGGGCACGCCAATAGCATGAAAGTCGATCAGATTTTGCATGTTTCCAATCGTGCTGGGTATGCTGCCAGTAATTCCATTTCGATCCAGAAACAATCGACGAAGGCTCGTGATCTGGAGTATGCCTTCGGGAAAGACTCCTTTTAAATTGTTGCCAGTAAGTCGTAAATCTCGTAGAGTGGTTGGGGCATTTTCAATCCCTGAAATATCCCTCAAATTACAGCCGTTCAAAGCCAGTGTTTCCAGAGGGCTTACACTAATGCCCTGTCCTTCTGCTGCTTGTTGAAATCCCGCAAAGCCTGCATCTGTCAATTGGTTTCCGTCCAGATCCAGAAATCGCAAAAGCGGCAGCGTGTAGAGACTGGGAGGAACAGCTCCTGCAATATTGTTGTCTTTGAGTTGAATGGTATCGACTTGACTGTCTCCACTGGTAGTACCTCCGAGACAAGAAATGCCCTGCCACGAACAAATGGGAGCATCAGATCCCCAGTTCTCCTTGTTAAGCCACTGTGCCCCGTTAGTAGCTTCAAAGAATTCCACCAGAACGCGTCGTTCCTCGAGAGCAACTGTTAGGACAGGCAGCATTGCCACAAAAGCAATTGTTCGCCATATACAATTTAGATTTAGAAGCGTATTGTTGCTTGAGGACACCATAGTCATCGTATTTGTAGTGAATTGATTTGATTGCTTGTTGTTCTGATTTCTAAAATGCAGTACTACTGTCTAGTAGTATTCCGAGAGTGGTACCACTACGATCGACTGTTTTTCACTACTATAATAATAGAAGCGTGAAAGGAAAACAAAAAAATGCTGAAAATCGTTTCGAAGGAGCGCTTAAGATTGGTTGACAATCAGGGAGAGATCCAACGCACTAAAATGAGATGGCTTTTGCTTTAACGTTGCAATCCAATAATAATATACTCTTGACTCTTGAATGTGTTGTGGGAGTTGTCGCTCACGGAATTATTATTGATATTGGTATTAAAAGCTGTTGTTGCTTGTTTCTTCAGTTTAATTAATGCATTCGTCGTATTAATCTCACGAAAATGGCGGTAACGCATCAAGGAAGACAATTTTGAAAGTATGCACATCTTCAGACATGTGGATGCATTCTAATTCAATACTATGCCGGCGTCCTACGGTTAACTAGTCAACGCATTGGTATGTGAAGATTTAACAAACTACTCATTTCCCGAAACTATTATGGACGACTGAATGTAGATTACAATATCTTGCTTTGGGTGGTGAAGGGGATCAATAATTACAAATTGGAGGACTGGAAAGAAATGATGATGTCTCCACACATCATTACTTTTTGTCTCTTGCTGTAAACTTTAAGTTTTCGTACCTGGGAGACAAACAAAAGAAAACATAATGAGGGGAAAGAGGTCACCTATGATTGCTTTTGTGGAACCCTTTTTTTGTTCACCATCCAACCGAGTGCTTGCCTGCACTGTGGCGCTCTCCTCCAGTCCTGATGAGCAGGTTTCGTCTCTCTCCATCCAAACTTCAGAGGACTACTAGACTAGTTGTAAATAATGTTTCTTGTTGGTGTTAGTTTAAATCAATATTATATTATTATGTAATCGTGAGCCATCTCTAGCCAAGTAGTACAGCGCCTGTACAGATGCCGGAAGAAGCTGAGCAAGAAGCATCTACTACCGTACCTGGTACCTGGTACTATTATTATTTGGTACTCTAGTTACTACTACTAGTAGCTACTATAAAGTAGCTAGTACTCTACTACTTCTAGTACTCCGTAATAACTAGTACTGGCTGTAGATAGATAGCTACTAGTAGCTAGTAGATGCGTAGCACATTTTTCAAACACTTCAACCCTAATCAATCAGTATTCAGGGGGGATATCTTTTAATCTCCCCAGAAGATAATGATTAAATATACAACAGTTTTTAATTGCACCCTTTTCTTGCCCCTTCTTCCTTACAGAAAATCAATCATGACAGCACTTGCGAATTCTGTCAGTGTAACAAAGTGCAAGCTCGGTCTGTGATCTAGAGAAATTTCTCGATTGCAATCCATTCCAGTGTTTCTGATAGATTATTGTTAAAGGCTTTTAGGCCAGTTCAACACACAACATTGGTATTGTTTGTACGATCCAATTTCGTTTATTGACACCATGGCATCGAATGTCCGTTTGAACGATGGTGGTCCCGATAAGATGAAGCGAGCAGATCAAAGAGCTTCTATTACCGTCTTGGTTTTGGGTGATGGTAAGTCTTTGCTTCCCTGTTCTTCTGTTTTTTTCTTTCATTTCTGTTTGAGGGTTTTTCAGAATGTGGTGTTGGGCGCTCTAGAGTAGAATTCCGCAAATAGAGACTACTAGTAGTGGTTCTTAGTGCAATCATGGTAACAACAGTCAGAAATAATGTTAGTGGTAGCGTGGTAGCTTTGCATGGCACCTTTCTGTGTCTTTGGTGGTTAGAGAAGAACATTTTTTACGAAGCTACCAGTACTGACTACTAATGGGCACGACAGGGTTCATTTAATTTGTCACAGGGGTGTGTGTTTTTTCCTCCTTTGAATCGATTCTTATATACAATGTGTTGCACTGTACTCACCTGGCCGGTACTTCCAATGCTCTCATCATCTTTTAAGAGGGAGTCGGTAAATCCTCGTTGATATCCACTTTTGTGTCGCGATACTTTTCGGAAGTTGTGCCTGGAATCATGACGCGTGTGAGATTGCCTCCCGATCCAAATTCGTCTTGCATCACGACCATTGTTGATTCTCAAGGTGCCGATTCAGCCTTATTGTCGGCCGTGGCTACCATGTCCCTGTCCACATCTGCTGCCATGTCCTCGTCGGGTGGACCGAATCCAAATGCTTCGACCGATTCGTTCAATTCCTTCTTGCAGCGAGCGGAAGCATCCCGCATTTCCACAGCATCGAACCCTCCTGGTGGTGGTGGTGGTGGTGGTGGTGGTGGTGGCAGTATCCAAAGCAACAGTCCAGCCTCGAGTAGTGCGTCTGCTGGTATTAATAATGTTGATTCCATTATTTTGGTGTATGATCTAGATCGAGTGGAGACTTTTTTCCGCTTGGAAAACCATTGGTTGCCTTTGATTGAACGATGCTACAACGGAGAGGTAAGTGCATTCGCCTTGTGTTTGTCGGATCAACGAGTTTTCTTTGCGTAATGAATGAGAGATGCGTATTCAAAGCGATCTTTTCCATCGGGTTTTTAGCTTCCAGTAATTGTTGCAGGCAACAAGATGGACCTCTTCCGAACATCAAGTACAGCGGGAATGACAGACGAACAAGCATTAGCACGTTCTCGGCAACAGATTGTGTCTTTAATGCAACGATTTCGATTTGTGAGACAGTGTATCAAGTGCAGTGCAAAAAATTTGCTCCGGGTCGATGAAGTCTTTTTGAAAGCCCAACAGGCGGTTTTGTATCCCTTTACACCTCTCTACGACTTAGAAAATGGTAGATTGACACCAGATTGTAAACGGGCTTTTACTCGGATATTTCGTATGTACGATGCCGATAAGGATGGATTACTCAGTGACGCCGAATTGGATCAATTTCATCGGGAGGCATTTTCAACTCCTGTTATTGATCGCGATTTCGCGGCTTGGAAAAAGGTTGTCACCAGGAGCAACCCAACACAAGAGGTGGTTGTCAAGGATGGAAAGTTTACAATTGCCGGCTTTCTTGCCATTTTTGATGTCTTTATTAGTCAGAATCGATTGGATGTGGTTTGGCAAGCACTAAGAAAATTTGGGTACGACGACGACCTACGCTTGTATATTCCCAATTCTGTGACGCTCCCTACTGCCGCAGCGGTACACGACAAGCCCGATGAGAACTGGCGGCTCACACCTGCTGCGCGGACTTTTTTGACTGATTTGTTTCACCAATTTGACTCGGAGCACAACGGAAAGCTATCTGGCGATGATATCTTGGCTATCTTTTCGATTCTACCAGAACCATCACTGCCACCATGGCATACTCTAAGAGCCCCCGAAGTCTTTAAAGAGTGCGCTGGGATGCCCAAAATTCCAGCTGCTCCGGGATCAAGACCAGATTCTCCAGGTGGTGGAGCTGCTGGCGAGACTGTTGCTCTAGCCATGTCGCAGTCTCTGTCGGCGAGTGGCATTACCATACTTTCATCCGACTCAGTTCCTACTGTGAATATGGCGAACATGAATAGCACCATCGCACCGCTATCTTATCTGGAGTGGATGGGTCTTTGGCACACCATGTCATCAATTTCACCTGTTGTCACCAGAGGAGAGATGTATCGACTTGGCCATGTCGAAAAGCCTAGCACTCGTGATGCGAAACGTCGCGGTCGCCGGAGAGGATCTGTTGCTCCTATCGAGCGAACTTCAGATTCTATGCTGCGATCGCGTGAGATACGAGTGCTGGTTCTGGGCAGTCCCACCAGTTGCAAGACAGATCTCGTTAATGCTCTTTGTGGCTTGGACGGGGTAGATGCGTCGGCCTACTTAAGAATGCGCAATCCCAAGACGACAACGTACCCAGAAAGTAGCAGCGCTTTTATAAAAATGAAGCGAAAAGTCGCTTCAAAGTCTACGAAAGACGAGAATATTGATGAGTTTGTGTTGCATCTTGTGTTTACTGAGTTCTCACAAATGGATATTGAAAACAATGTGGACCATAAACGTGAATTGGCGGAACATCTCGGCGAGACCCCTAATAGACTCTGCGATTTGGTCATGCTTGTCTTTGACACCGCCGACGAGATGAGTTTAGCGTATGTCAGAAACATTGAAACAACCATGCTAGACGAAGACATGCCAAGAGTCTTTGTAGGAACTCACGTCGATTCCAACGAATCTAACAACGATGACGACAATATTCAACCTACCACGGTGTTAGACATTGCAACTATTCACTGTCAGGAACTCGACCTAGAGCCTCCTATGGTTACCACAAGCGAAGCTTTATCTCCTGATGCAGGGGATGCCGGGAAGCTACAACGAAAGAGTATGCTTGATCATTTGTCAAGGTGTGCTAGATTGAATGAAGCAGGGGTTGACGAAATCAGATCTAAACCTCATGAGGAGATGAAACGCCAGGAAGCTGCCAAACGTCGAAGGATGTTGTGGTTAGGTGGTCTTGTTAGCGTTACAGTTGTCGTCGCGGCTGGCGTTGGTCTCTTGCTGCGTGCCTCTAGATCGGGAGACCGCAAAGAAAGACTAAATTGGATCAAGGCTTTTTTATTTGGGAAGGGTGGCGAAGCAAAGGTTGCCACCAAGTAAGCTTAGAAGCGGTCGCCAACTCTGCAGAATATTTGTTACAGGCATTGCAAGAACACAGAAACTGATGTTGATGGAGTCACAGCCACGTTCTGTTTCTGAATTTAGTTCTCCTCGCATCACATGCATTGTTAAGAGCACCCATGATGTACTACCACTATTTGAATTCAAACTACTTCTAATTAATCTTTTAAGGATTTGACGAGCAGTGTCCGCAGCTCTTGGATATCCCGGTGGATCTCGTTAGACTGCTCATAAGACATGTCTTTTATTTTCAACACTTCGTCTTTCACCCGAGACACTTGCGACGTAAAGAATTCCCTTGCTTCGTTTGGCTGCATATCGCCGTGAATGCTGGCACGTGGTTGGAAAAGGTACTGCCGTACTTGTGGAGGCCAGAGAAAGCCAAGTGTCGCGAGGCCTACCAATAACCATAGTGGAATGAAGAGGGCGGCCAAAGCCACGAGGCAGCAATTATGCCACGCCGAAGAGCTTCTAGCGTACCACTGCCTGCCATGTTTGTTCCCGAATAATATCCCTGACTGAACTTCCCACATTTCGGCCAACGTAGCAACAAGGCGGTCCACCCTCGTTGGTTGCGGTACCGAGAGCCCAGGCTTGTGGCGCGCAGCTGCAATCCTGGAGTCCTGAGAGGACAATACAAAAGCGAGCTTTGGTTCCCAGTAGGCATCCAGTGCAACATGCTCAACTTCGCACTTACTCGCTACAACAATGACAACCACAAGGATGCACAAAAAGAGAAGAAAAACGAGTAGCGAGAACATGGCAACCAGCACAACCATCCCGGCTGATAGTTTCTCGAGACTGTTCAATTCAACTAGCGGCCCGCCTATAAATACATAATAGACAAAGCGGTACGCGTGGCGTAGGCTACATACTTGTGCTGATTGCTCGAATTGATCACAGTCAACCTGCGACAGCACATAGAACATCTCGGCGAAGCCAACGCAGAGGATTCCGGCAACCAGAAGCGGCCAAAATATCATGCGGGCAACCTTGAACAAGGACCCCGTGAAAAAGGCCATCTCGTACCACCAATTTGATAGGAAGCCAATAAGGCTGCACCACAACAGGCCGGTTGCTGCTGTCCCCCCAAAAAAAACAATGTCATCCGAAACGGCCTCGTGAATCAATATCGATGTCGTAATTGATGAGAGCACAGCGAGGAAATCAATCCACCGCCAAATATTGGACAGACACAAGTGTTGAAACTCTCCTAAGGAACAACTCAGAGCCCAGAAGATAGCTTGAAAACCAATGCTCCCGGCACAAAGGCCGTAGACAGCCAATGTATTCCATGCATCATAACGAATGGATGGCTCTGATAATACCGCGTCCATTAGCTCTTCTTGTCCCTCGAAGAACGGCACAGCCAGATTTGAATCGGTGCCCGAAGAAACATAACTATTCGAGGCTACGCTGTCAATGAAGAGCTCCATTTGCCGGCGAAGGACCACCAAAAGAGCTATCAAAAGTGCCCCATACATCAAGACATAGGCACATTTGGATGGACTCGCCATTTCTTCTAGGAGCAATTTTTGGACAAAAGGGGCGCTACATGCTTGGCGACGGAGCCATGGTGGTAGAACACGAAGGCGAACTAGAAAGAAGCGGGCTTCAGCTCGGCGTCGGAGAATGTTGTTGTCGATAGTTCCTCTCCTTGCTTCAGCGGACGAAGCAAGGATGGATGCTTGAAAAAACTTTTGAAATGACTTGGAAGAGTCAGGATGCACAACTGCTCCGTTGGGTGATATTGGGTCATTGATAGACGCGGGGTTGGACGGTAGGTAGGGAGCCAGCCTACACAACAAATCGAAGGGTAGATGACCATCGTCGGTAAACGTTTTAGCAACATGCTCGGATAAAAGAAGAGCCATGATTTGAGGATGAGGGGTAATTCGTCGGTAGTTCTCCAGCAAGAGATGCAACGGCATGCGACCACGAGCATCTTGGACATGAATTGCTCCGGGATATGACTCGTAGACAGCCACAATCAGAGACGGGTAGTCACCCCAATCTTCGGCTGCTATATGAAGTGGTAGCTGGCATGTGTCCAAAGTCGACATCATAGCAGGGTTGGAGTATCTCTCTACCGATGGAGCCAATGACTGACGTTTTTTGGGGGTATACATGTGTTGCAGTGGATACGGCGTGTCGTGGGCCCATGAAGGCAAAGATTCATAGCCGGCAGTGCGCTTCCCCAGAAGGATTTCCAACAATTCCTGGGTAGGAATCACATCCGAGGCCGTTACCATAGCCAACAAGAGAGGCGTCAATCCGTTGATTTCCCGTGCGACGAGCCCTTCGGGGTAAGCTGATATCAAAAGTCGTACAATTACAATTAATGTATGCTGCCCTCGCCCATGATTTTGGTTTCTCGGAGAAGCATTGTCTCTTCCATGACCTCGCCTGACGGATCCATTTGGCTCGTCAACGCGACTTTGTTGAAATTGGCTATCTAGCAAGCCTCTATGAATGATCATATGCAACGGCAATCGCCCATCATGAAGCGTCGTCATTGCTGCTGGGTTGCATTCCGCTTCTTTGCTTAGGTCAATGCCCATGCAGGCGAATGGTGATTCCTTTCTTGCATTGGATGGAGATTGCTGCTTGTCTTTATCTTTCTCATCTCTGGTGGATTCGTCGTCTGATTTTTGTCGTTGTTGCTCTCGGTGCTGTCTTCGTTCCCACTGCGCCAGTCGTCGCAAACAAACACGAACATCATCTGGATACGAATTCAAGATATTTTCTGGTATATTATAGCGTTTGATGGGTTCCCACCGGGGAAATACTGGTTCTTCTTGTCGCATACGATTCAGGTCCTCCACACGTAACTGCAAATGTTCGCCCCTTCGTTGCCGCAATGTGGTGTTGGCGTGTGCAGTCCTCGTGCGTTCTTGCTGTTCTTGCTGTTGCCTTGGTGGAAGAGGCAGTGTCAAGCCCAACAAAATTTGCGTCTGAAGAACTGTTACAAATACCAGTGGATTGAGAAGAAAAAGGTGCAATGGTGTCCATCCCATGGCATCCCTCATGGCAATAGATTCTGGATGTGCTTCGACGAGCAATTGCATAGCTTCCGCGTCTCCCGACGAGGCTGCCAAAGCATGCAACGGCAAACGCCCATCTTGATCTGTGTGTTGAACGGCTTCGGGGTTTGCAACCAAGAGAGCACGGACAATGAAACAGGGTGGAGGTGTTGGATGGTGTGCCTTTGGATGTTGTTGTTGTGATGGCTGTTCGTCATGACTCGTCGGTTCGTCCGCGGGAACAACCTGTCCTGCACAGGCCATATGAAGGGCCGTTCGTCCCTGCATATCCAATTCTTTGGCCAAGGTTGGTTGCATTCCTAACAAATACAAGGCATTCCTCCAAGCAATATCGTGCGGAGATGTAGCTTCGGCACACAAAATGTGCAATCCCAATCGTTCCTCCAATACTTGTTGCGGTGGATCGTTGCTTGTTGCACTGCTTCCGTCCATACTCGGCGTTTCCTGAGACTTTGGTGGAATCCTTTGTCGTGTTGAATGTTCTTCTGACAAAGTAACCGAGTGGTGGGGAGGTGTTAAATCCGAAAAAGGATTAGCATTGGACGTGCTAGTAGAGGACGACTGGGATTGCCCATTGTACGTTTCCTCGAATGGAGTTTCACCAAATTGATGATATTGTCGAGGTGGAAGAACCTGTTCGTAGTTCAAGGCAGGGCTTGGGGTCCGTCCGTAGGAGCTATTGGTGTTGCTGTTGTTGTTGTTGTTGTTGTGAGATGATGACGCAAATAGATTGGTAGGATTGGGTGATGATGGTGTCAAGTTTCGATAATGCCGTTGATACGATTGTGGAGGCAAATGCGAATCTACTCTTGTTGGTGGTTTCCCTGTCGTGGTCCCCCGTCGTTTGTGACTATTGCTTGGAGCATCCCGATGCGACAATATGTAAGCCAGCTCCGAATCAGCGCCTTCTCCGGGACTGTGCGTCCCTTTCTGCGAGGACGGTGAATACGAGTATGTACTCGTCGTGGACGACGTCGTACCAGAGGTCTCTTGAAGCGCCAATTCCAGACTATCTAAATTGCTCTCGGCAGTATTCGAGTGCGGAGTTTCACTGCGAAAGATACCCACTCTAGGTCTTCGTTGGCTGCTAGAGCTGGACTTCCTTTGATCTCGTTGCTGTTGGCTTTGAACGGCATAATTGACTCGGACACTTTCCCCTCTTGCTGCCTGCTGTTGCGGTTGTTGCGGATATTGCAGATGCTTTTCTTGCGAATATTGCTGCCGATACTGCTGCTGCTGCTGCTGCTGATGCTGCTGATGCTGCTGATTAACCTGAGAATTGGGATACTGAGGAGGATACCGAGGCATCGATGATGACGATGGAGGTACGATTTCCTGCTGGTACTGTTCCTCTTGCATTTGCTGAATAGTCTCCGACCAAGGATATTTTTTCTTGTCCAAGGGTGGTGGTGGTGGATGCTCAGGCTTGCTGTTATTGCTGAAAAATGAAGCCATTCTACTCCTCGGTGAGTGATTAATTATTTCAATATAATAGTATGGTTCTTTTTGTTGCAATACTACTGGATGTTAGTTAGGCTTTAGCTGCTGCAACAAACATATACCAATACAGCAATCGATCCCATGGTAGAGTAAATAGGGTACTGTAGGTAGGACAAGGACGGTCGAGGTAAACATCATCATTCACGCGAGATCTCGAACAAAAAATTGGGCGCACCTGGCGGGCATGATTTTTTGGCCAATGAAAGCACATCGAGACGTTATTAAATAAATGTGGATGCCGATCGGATTTGTGTGCCTTGCTTTTTTTGGGAGTAGTATGAGCGGTTGGTGCTTATTAGCACTACGTAGTCTACTCCTCCTCTACCAAGTGGTGCTAGCTAGCTACAGTCGCTAGCTAGCTACTGTAGCTACTACCACACTCAGAGTACTGAATAGCCAGCAAATGCAGCTCTCAGTTGCAGTATCTATGAAATTACACGTTGTGTGCTGCCGGTAGTGAAAGTTGGCTCAAGGAAACTTGGGAGAAACTGCCTTTCAACCTCATGCAGGAAGGGTACTTCACTGATAGTCAATCAGAAAGCAAAAACTGATAGTATGCTCTCATCTTGTAGTACACGAATAGCACGAGAAGCTCCTGTCACCGCTAGCTATTAGTCTAGTGTAGACCTACTTATTCCCAAAACTTAACTGCTTGCCCCAAGCTACTCTACTACTAGTTACTACTACTACGTATTGGAATACGGAACAACCATCTACTTGTACTGGTAGACTCTAGCTAGCTAGTAGACTACTAGTCTACTAGCTAGTACTACTAGAGTACTACTAGTAGGCCGAGAGGTAGTAGCGGTTGTAGCATTTCGATTCCTTCAGACGCACATTTGGCATAAACTTTTTTCAAATTTTAGCGAGGAACACAAGTTTCACTCACATGGGAATAAAAAGTACATTCGCTATCTTAAAAGAGCCCTGCAAACAGACGAGCAACTGAAGAGGCATATTGACGATAGATAGATCATCATCAAAAACCGTCTTTCTGAGCTGGGAAGCTCAACCTTATTAACGTAACAACAATCTTCGTAAGTGTGGGTTGGGGGTTGGGGGATCCACAAATAGATTTCGACCAACAATCCAATTACTGCTAGTACTGTGTACACTGTACACCAACCAGTGTGCTGCTATTCGTCATCCATCCGACAAAAGAAAAACCAGCATTACAAAATGACAAAAACCAACAACAGCCATCGGCGGCAGCGAATATTTAGTCGATCGTTTGATTCAGAAGGTCGGACAAACGACGATTCAAGGTCTCAGTCTCAGTCTCCGTCGTATGATGTATCCGAAGCTAGCAGCACATCGAGCAGCGGAATTATCAGGGAGCGGCGGAATATTACTAATAATACTGTACGATATGTCAACCCACAACGAAAGTTTGACCCACACTATAATCCTCATAATCCAGACACATACCTAATTTATCATCAGCCACGGGGAGGGACCTTTGATCGACATCCGGATGGTGATTCGTACTCGTCCGATGACGACAACGACAACGACAATGAACAACATTCTGTTGCCAACCTGCGGAGCAGACCTGGTCAATATATTCATAGAACTCAACCCCAATATACGTATTCACACGTTCAAGGGAGACCCACTAGTTATAGTAGAAATCAGCAGCAGAAACAAGAAGAAGCGCAGAATCATCGACAACACGGACGTGGTTTGATGAGTCCAAGTCGACAAACTAACACCAGTCGACGCGTAAATACGTTCTTTTCTCAACAACGACAGCCACCAGCTAATTCTGCCAACCACGACGATGGTGGTGGTAGTGGTATGGGTATGGGTCAGTATGCCAAGGATTCTACGACCTTTCTTGTGAACAATCAACATTCTGTACTTCAACAGAATCGACCGCGTTCGTCTCCTCCTCCTGGCACATCACGGCTTTCTACTACAGAATCATCCATCGACCGACCCTTTGACGAACTCAGCCGATCGGCTGGTGGATTGGATAGTTTGGATGAATTTATGCAACAACCACAAGATTCCTACACCACCTCTTCGGAAACAACTGGAGATGATCCTCGTCGTAGATTAGACAATCCCTTGTCGGCTATTGAAGAACGTCCTTCTCTCGAAGAAGCAGGATCTACATTGGCATATAGTTACACGAAATCATCGTTACCAGGACAAGCGAATAATGCACGACCAAGGATTTCACTGATACATTCTCCGCAATCTCAAGCAAACTCACAACCACCAGAAGCATTTTCTCGTCAACAGCAAGCAGACCGGCAATTACAATTACAACAGCAACTGCAACAGCAGCAACAAGCACCTTTTACGGGGGGAACATCGAACACTAATCCATTTCATTTCACGAGTGCTGCTCGCAAGTTTGTAAGTGACGAAGCAAGAATCCAACGCCAATCCTGGGCCACCAATGGAAGTTCTAGAATCACACAAGACAACCAGCCCGACACAGGACAGCGACAAGGAGTTCGTCCATCTGATTATAACAACAACACAACAACAAAGCAGAATCCGTTTGTGATAACCCCTACCAATGACGATCATTTCACGACTCCGCCATCCTCAGCCAAGTTTTCGCCGTTCAGCTCCAGTCCATCCGTTCGAAGAATAAAGCGCTCGCCTTCAACTGTCACTTCAGGAGAGCACAGTGGTATTCAATCGGTAAAGATTTCGATCAACTCAACCCTAAGTGCAGCCAACAGCAACATGACACCAAGTCAGCTAGCCTTAAACGAAGCAGAAAAACTAGTGAAGAATTTCAATTCTCCCAGAATCATCAAAAATCCTCTAAAACCAAACACAATCACGAAAGAAGGCGCCCAAGGAGTGGACGTTACACCAACAACACACACATCAACAGAACAGTTAAAATCATCCAATTCAGAGCCGTCTACGACAGAAGATACAAATACTTCGACCTCAGAGGAGCCAGATCTTACGTTGCATGACCTGTGCGGAGAATCGGCATCTACGGCTGATATAGCTTGGAGAAATGCCATTCATGTGCTCTCCATTCAACCCCATTTAGCCACTGTATTGGACGGCGTTGGTTGGACGCCACTACACGTAGCGTGCCTGGGATCTACACCACCACCCGTTTTTATGACAAGATCGCTCTTGTACGTATACAGAGAGGCAGCTCAGAAAGAGGATAAGGGTGGACGACTGCCACTTCATTTGGTTGCAGCTTCTTCCGGAGATGTAGAGACAATGCAGCTGTTGATCCAGGAATACCCTCAAGCCGTGTATCAAAGAGATGCTCAAGGGTGGACTCCGCTCCATTTGATGCTAAAAAACTTTGCTGTCGACGTAACGTTGGACCACTGCCAAGTATTGCTGGGATTGGATATAGAACAAAAGGCGAAAGTGTCAACAGATTCGAAAAGCTTGCTACGGCGGCGTGGCGAACATCTGAAGCTTGGATTTCAAGACGTCAACAAACTTCTCCACCGACCAACTCCGATCACCCGTCTTGCACAAGAATGTATTCACGAGGATGCTTTTCAAAAGTTTCCTTCGGATGTGCAAACTGCGCTGCGTCGTCTGTGTCAGTGGAAAAGGCGACAGCGAAGAACTCAAAAACAAGAGCAAGATGACGAGCCTATGGAGGTGGAGCTGGAGCTAGAAAGCCCTTTTGATAGAGAGACAAACCCTGCCGCTCACTTCACCCCGACCAAACGACAGCTGCCTCTTCATATTATTGTGCGTCGAGGACTTTCCGAGCGTCGAAATCAAGCCAGCTTCAGCGAAAACGATAACGTTGGCGATGGCGATGACGACAGAGAGATGCTATCCACACCAATGGCCCTCGCGCCACGTTTTTTGGAGGTTGTGAGGTTATTTATCGCCTTGTATCCAGAAGGCCTAGTCACATGTGATATCCATGGTTATACTCCTTTATTGACAGCTCTTGTAATGAACACCACCCAGCCGCCTCAGGAACTTGTGGAACTACTTCTTGGGAAAAGGACCTCCGGTTACAATTCATTGCCAGAATGGGCTCAAGATATGCCACTGTTCAATTTCAATGCCGATAGGTATCTAAACCCAGCCATGGTCCCAAACAAGAGCAACCAGCAGCTTCCGCTTCATGTCGTGGCAGAGGAAATGGCGCACAACTTTTCCATACTTGAAGCAGTTCATGAGTCATACCCCGGAGGAATTCAAGTACAAGACGCAAGAGGGCGTACTCCTCTCCATATACTGTTGAGGAATTATCAGCGTGTCCCCGTTCCACCTAAAACTCTGGCACTCTTTTTGTCAGACAAAGTTGCTCAAACATTTGACGACGAGGGAATGCTACCCTTTGATCTCTTGGCTGAGAACTCACGCAGGCTACCTCGAGACGAACCTCGATTAGGAGTACCCGGACAATATTCTGCCGAAACTCTAAACACATTCAAAAAGTTCTTTCAAGGATCACACCTTGCATCGGCCAGGCCCGAAGCGAGACGTCGTTCCGAGCCTGACGCCTTTCTATGGCAATTGCGATCGCTACCTCCCTGGCTTCGCCGGCAAGCATGCTCAGCAAAGTTTATCCAAGAGCTGATTGTGGAGGAGCTAGCAAGCACCAGCAAATGCGCTCTTGTCTTGTTGTATGCGCTGTTTCTATGCATCCTCATTGTAGCCTTTCGCATCCAACTGCAAGGATTCATGCTATCACCCGACGAGGCCTTTACACCTCCATATGTACTACTAGCCCTTCTTCTCTCGGGGTCGGGATTATTCCTCTTTCAAGCTGCATTTTGGTCTCTATGCTGGTCCATGTCGGGATTTTTGGATCTTTGTGTTCTCAATGTGTGGCGTTGGGTTGACCTTGCCGCAGTTCTTCTTGTCGCCTCCACAACTCTTATGATCAATCATGGCTCGTTTTCGAGTGAAGCAATTTTGATTTCGGGGACGGTGGCCACTGGTACAGTATGGTTTAGTGCAATCGGTTTCCTGTCGAGCTGGTGGTACGGTGCTGCCTTCTTTTCTGCGGCTATCCAAAAGGTGTGTCAATTGACATTTTTAAAAGTGATTGTGAATTTAACTCTTTTTCCTTTGCGCGATCTCACCTTGATCAATGGTGGCTCTATAGATTGCATGTTTGATGCTTTGGCCGGCTGTGGCTGCGACAATCATAATTGCGTCATTTGCGCAAATGTTTTATACGCTGGCCCAGCTGGACTGTGTCGATGCCTTGGGAGAAATGGGAGTATGCACAGTACCCGAAAGTTACCGACTGGTTTACTATTTGCTAATGGGGGAACCGATTGTTGATCTTGGAAGCGATACACAGATTGCCAATTCTATGCTCGTCCTTGTGGCCCTTTTTTCAGCTTGCATGCTCCTCCTAGGACTAGGAATATTGTCAATAGCCTTTGTCGTTGGCGCCAAGTGGGATATTGATATGGTGGTACTTACCAGCTATTGGGAGCCCAAATTAACTTTTGTTCTCTTTAATTGTCCCCCCAAGCCGAGTTCGACAAGGCGGAACGTGCTTTCAAACTTTGAAAATGCATGGACTATTGCCATGAATATATTGATGGCGCGCGAGGACTTGAAGGGTAGTTATTGGTATGCCTGTTTTACACAAAAACCAGCTTCAATGAAGGCAGTTTACTGGCTTGTGACTGCAAGTTTTGTCCCGCTCTGGCTTTTGGCAGGCCTCTTGACATTCGGGGTTTTGTGGCCTCCACAAGTCCGGCGCTTCCTCTTTCGTCCGTCTCTGGGAGAGACGAGCAACCTTGGAAAGGAATCACAAGCGGAAGATTATGCTCTAGAAGTGTCAAAGATGCGAAAGGAGCTTGCGCAGATTCGCGACATGTCCTTTGAGAGGTCCAATGATGTCCAGAGAGAAGTGAGAGATTTGAAGGATATCCTTCAGCTTGCCACTGCAGACTATTAGCTAAGTTAAAGTCGGATTGTCCTTCCAATATATTCGCATTCACACTGGCAACACGGTATGTTTATAGTATGTAATATAGCCCATATCCATCTGATTGCTTTACTGTTTAAAGATACCATGCCTGCCAGGCATTGTTCTCTCGATATTCACGACCTTCTACAGCTGTGGCTGTGGGTCTATGTTCTTTCGACGCAAACCGATTCATTTCTGGTTCCCAAATGCATTGCCTCTTTTTCAACAGTTGCTTTAATGACGCCGCCGAAGCGCCGAGTTTGCTGGCATCCTCTTTGACATCGTTGACCACTTCTTGAACAACATCAAAATCATCTTCTGCCTCCAAAAGTGTATAGGATGTCACAATAAAGGGCGTATTACCCTTTTTTTGGCTCATACCCAACAGGCAGCGAATGGTAGGTTTCCACTCGTCGTATCCCCAAATACCTGCATTGAAGCAAAATACCACGTCTGGCAGTAACGGGTAATCCTCTTGCAATTGTTGTGTGAGCCAATCATGATAACTAGCTTCGTAGCATTGAGCTGTTGCCGTATGTAATCGCATAGAATCATGATGTGATTGCTGCTGCTGCTGTTGTGACAGTGTCCACAACAAATCGATAGCTGGCTGTACTGCCATGTTGGTAGGAACATTTGGACCCACCAGACTGAGCTGCAAGGAGCGTGGCGCATAAATATTGTTTCCAATCCATCGTACCAGAGGTCCAAAGTGATGACGGATACGTTCGGACGATTGACATTCGACATGATCGGCACCCACGACATGAATGTGCAAGCACTCTTGAGATTGTAACAAGCCCGACAACCGTTCCAAGGCATCCGCAATTGTTGCAGAACGTGTGAGTGTGGCTGTCGCTTGAACCGCCTTGGGCGTGTCCCTGGCAAATGCTTTAAGCGATGAGACTGGGATCAAAGCGTGCTGTAGCTGTCGTTCGTTGTTCTCACGTTTTTGTTTTTGTTTTTGTTGGATGCTTCGTTCTTGTTCTTCCAGCCATTTTTTCATTTTGGCAGTGAACTTGTCCGATGTATTGTGGATAATTCCTGCCACCGCTTTTTGGACTGCTTCTGAATCAATTTTTGGCTCCTGTTTTTTCGGTTGTGCCACTATACTAGGAGCCGCTTCAAGGGATTCAAAGTCTGCAACAAAATCAGCAGTGCTTTTGTTGTTGTCCACAAAATTAGCAGTCCTGTCGCTGCAATCTGTAGACCGAGATCCGGACCCGAACATAGGCATGACAGGCCCATTCATCATTGTTTGTGATTGATTGTCCAACAAACTAGGTCGGACTTGTCCTCGCAAGGTCATCATGTAATCATTTTCCAGAGCCATCAATGCACTACTAGCAGCATCTCTATAATCTTGAGGTTCAAAGGAATTGCTGTTCCTTTCACTATTGGCATTGCTGTTTCCATTGTGATTTGTTCCTGTATCACCATTCCTGTTGCCAAACAATTCCATAGGATCCGCCACAAAGGAATTGGGACCAGCTGAGAAATAGGTACCCGTACCACCCTCCCCTTCATCCTCATCACCATCATCGTCGTCATTGTCATCATCATCATTCAGTGGCATGGCGACCAAGATGGATTGCATTCCTAGCAAGTCTCCCAACGGCGTGTAACCTTCCGCGGATGGCCAATTTTCGTCCCGAGTCGGCAAGCTGTTGTTGTTGTTGTTGTTGTCATCGACCACCACCACCTGATCCTCCTCGTTTGTCGGCACCGTGCTTGGATCATCCTGATCCTGATGATCCCCTTCCGTAATGAGTTCCTCGGCCCTCCTTGACGAGGAGAAGGAATTCTCAGCGTTGCAGGCTACCATGATTTTTATTTTTCAACTCGAACTTTTTTGCAGCCATGCGTGTCAGTTCACCAATCGTCCCTGAGCTACCTAAAAGTCGTTTGATATAAAAAATAAAAAACTAATAGAAGATCACCACTCTGAACTCTGAATGTGATTCTTACAAAAAATAATAAACAGTCCAGTCTACTAAAGTTTTGGGCCATTTCTGCGACAATGATGAGAGGTGAGGCCCATAACCTGCACGACCGGGTGTCCATTGGGATCAATAATTTTTTTCAGGATTGTCACCATCAATACATACTACTAGTCTAGTAGACTACCACACAACGTCTTAGTCTACTAGACTAGACCTACTCGAGTAGAAGCAATAGATAATTCCGCAGTTTTTTACTCGACTCGGCACTGAGGCCCGACAACGACAGATGGCTTGTAGATTTTATCTTCAATAAAAATGATCTCTATCGCTTTATGACTGTAAATTGTAACAACTCGCTCCATAGCGCATGGGTGGGTCGTAGATAGGTGGTGGCTAGCTGGTCTATTCTAGAAAATGTAAAAATATCGTGGCGCTAAAGCTGGCTTGAACATGGTGTGAAGTGGGTGGCTGTGCAGTGGCCACTTGAGCGCTGTAGTCAGGTGAAGGCACGATGGTG
>Ga0210025_1000692_pt1 | contig 41095 bp, 31 predicted proteins | sample CryGeyme20150102_FD_183989 | JGI IMG/M metagenome (GOLD analysis project Ga0210025, IMG submission 183989) | Groundwater microbial communities from Crystal Geyser aquifers in Utah, USA - Crystal Geyser metaG 2015-0102 (SPAdes) (version 2) | ecosystem: Environmental > Aquatic > Deep subsurface >... | reverse complement strand
TTGATAATGTAAAATGTCTTGATTGCCACACGCCTATAAAACAATCTCAAAATCAAATAATCGGGTTTCATAGTCAAAAAGAAGTTATTGAAAAATCGTGTTCATCTTGTCATAAAGATCATTTTGGGAAAGATTTTGATGCCATACGATTCGACTCAACAAAATTTGATCACAAAAAAACAAGCTTCCCTCTTTTAGGTAAACACATTGATGCAAAATGTGCATCGTGTCATAAATCAGAATTTGTTAAAGATTCTGTTCTTTTTGCGTTCAATAGAAAACATGATATTATTCTATCTAATTCGGGTTTTATTGGTTTGAAAACAGATTGTGAAAGTTGCCACATAACAGATTCCCCTCACTTAGATCAATTTATCGAGAAAAGTTGTTCCAGCTGTCACAACGAAAAAGACTGGAAAGATGTAAGCTCTTTTGATCACAAAAAAACTAATTTTCCTTTATTGGGAAAACATATTGATGTGACTTGCGAATCCTGCCACAAACCATTTCCTGATAAACCTGAAGTAATTCAATATGCAGGAATTGAATTCTCATCTTGTGTTAGTTGTCATGAAGATGTTCACGAAAAGCGTTTAGGAACTGATTGCCAATCGTGTCATTCTGAAAAATCATTTCATTTATTCACTGATTTTCCAGAAAAAACCTATAATCACAAAGAAACAGGATTTGAACTAATTGGCTCACATTTTAAAACTGAATGTAAGAGTTGCCATAATACCTCAGATAAAAAAGATGCGGTTCTTTATTCGATGAATTTAAAAAAAGAAACGCTTGATTACACCTATCCACATCCGATTTCTGCAAATTGCGAAAGCTGTCATAATGATATTCACAAAGGAATTTTTAAAACCGAAAAAGAAATTTCAGAATCCTGCACAAGTTGTCACACCCAAACAGTTTGGCAACCTTCTATATTTAGCATTGAAGCCCATCAAACTAAAGCTAAATTTGCGCTAACTGGTTCACATATTGCAACTCCATGTTTTACATGTCATGATAAAGGAACCGGAAAACACGATTTCCCGATTTTTAGATTTTCCTCGATTGACTGCGAAAGTTGCCACAAAAACGACAATCCACATGGTTCTGAATTAGTAGAAAAAGTAAGTGGAAAAACTGTTTGCGAAAACTGCCACGGAACTGAAAATTGGAAAGCAGAATCGTTCAATCACGATAAAACAGATTTTCCACTAGCAGGGAGACATAAAATCATTGCTTGTTCTGATTGTCATAAATCCGAGAATAATACTGATCTCATTAAGCGATCTTTTGTCATTGCTGAATTTGAATGTGAAAGTTGTCATAAAAAAGATGATCCTCATCAAGGACAATTTAAAACTTCGAACATTGGAACAGATTGTCAACTTTGTCATGATAATCAAGCATTTACAATTTCCTCTTTTAACCATGAATTAACTCGCTTTTCTTTAAAAGGCGCACATGAAGACTTGAATTGTTCAAGTTGCCATAAAAATGAACAATTAACGGATGGTACTTCTTTTATCCGATTTGTTCCTCTTTCAAACTCTTGTTCTTCTTGCCATGCATCCATTAAAAACTAGTTTAAATCTTCTTTTTTTACTGACTTTTTGCAACTGGCTCGGTTTATCTGCTCAGATTGCAGGAAATGATAATCCTCATGGGAACCTATTGGAAGGCATAAATTGTTCCAATTGCCATACATCAAGGGCCTGGATTCCTCTAAAAGATTCACTCACTTTTAATCACAATGAAGCGACCAAATTTCAATTAATTGGAAAACATGGAAGTGTCAGTTGCCAAAGTTGCCATGTAAGTTTAGTATTCTCAGAACCTCATGCTTTGAATGAAAATTGCACCGTTTGCCACACCGACGTGCATCAAGGAAAATTAGGAACGGATTGTCAATTATGTCATAATCAGCAATCTTTTTCTCAAATTGAAGCCTTTGCAATTCACTCTCGAACAAGTTTTCCATTAACTGGCGCACATATTCAAACTCAGTGTAGTAGTTGCCATGAGAATCAACAAAATGGACATTTCACTACTTTAGAAACAGATTGTTATTCCTGCCATAAAAAAGAATATGAAAATACAAGCACTAAAGCTCTTGATCACACAGATTTAGGTTATTCTACCGATTGCAAGCAGTGTCATAATACAATGGGCTGGGCTAATGATAATTTTGATCACATTACAAGCACGGGTTTTCCCTTAGTTGGGGCGCATAATATGATTCGTTGTCAAGATTGTCATTCGATTCCTTCTATGGATTTAAAACATATTCCTAGTGGACCCAATGACTGTTATTCTTGTCATAGTTCTGATTATGAACATGAACATGGCGGAAGTTCTACTCCAACTACCTGTTTAGTGTGTCATAATCAAAATAGTTGGGATGATGCAGATTTTAGCCATGAACGAGTCGCAAATGGATTTGAATTACTAGGAGCCCACTCCTCACTAGATTGTCAATCTTGTCATATACTACCAAGTTATCAAACTAAATTCGCAACAACTGATCAAAATGATTGTTATTCCTGCCATAAAGTAGATTATGATAGAGAACATACAGGCACTGATTTTTCTCTTACCTGTTCAACTTGTCATTCAGAGAAAAGCTGGTCTGGAGCTAGTTTCGCTGATCATGATCCAAAATATTTCCCAATTTACTCGGGTGAGCATCGTAATGTTTGGGGAACGAGTTGTCAAACTTGTCACACTAATCCTTCTGATTTCAAAATATTCTCTTGTATCGATTGCCACGAACACAACAAAACAGAAATGGATAAAGAACATCGTGGTGAATCAGATTATCTGTACTTAAGTACAGCTTGTTATTCATGTCATCCGAGAGGAACCGAAGATGATTGAGTTTTTTTTTAGTTTAAATCATTTAATTGTAAATCTGAAGAATCTTTTTTTAAAAAAAGTGAACTTTTTATTCAACTTGATTGGTGAGTTTTCGGAATTCAAACATAGAATTTCGATTAGTGGTTTCGATTTGAATTTGAATTCAATTTCTGGCAAACCTTTATTTTTTCTATTTTTCATAAGTTTATTTTTAACAAGTACTAATGATATTTCATTGGCGCAAAATGTCGTAAAAGATGAAACTGTATTACAATCAAAAGTTCTTTATTTCAACGGGAATCAAGTTTATATAAATAGTGGAACGAGTCAATTAATTGCCAATGGCGATACATTATGGATTGAAGCTCAAGCGACACAACGATTCGCTTATTTAGTGATTCAAGCTTCTGCAAAACGCAGTTTAATCCAACCTATTTCAGAATCATTAAATCTTACAATTGGAAACGATATTCAGATTTATCTAGTTCCAAAATCGAATTCTGAAATACAAAAAGAAGTTCAGAAAAAACGCAGTTCACTTTTTGATTTACCTGAGAATACATCTTCTTCTTTGGCAAAATCAACGTCGCCGATTATTTCTGGACGATATATGGTTGGATTAAATGCAATGGGAAGTCGCACGCAATGGAATGAACATATTAAAGATGCTGTTTATCGTTTCAGTGCAGAACCATCTGCATCGTATGTATTAAGGGCATCTCGACTTCCTGGTAATTGGGACGTTTCAATAAATTCACGCTTAGATTATCGTTATAACTCAAGAACAAGCTTAACTCCTGCTACACAACTTCGACTTTATGAATTTCAAGCAGAAAAGAAATTTACATCTCTCCCGTTACGACTTCAATTAGGGCGATTTTATAATCGATATGATTCTTTCTCTGGATTTTGGGATGGATTGTTACTTGAAACGGGAAACTCATTCTATGGAGCTGGACTTATTGCAGGAAGTGAACCTGTTCGAAGTTCTGAATTTAGTTCAATCAGCCAACCGAAAGTTTCCGCTTTTACCCATTTAAAATGGAATATTGGAGCTTTTACTAGCAATTCTGAGCTTTCTTTAACTCAAGTAAAATCTTCTTTTGGACCAGTGCATCGTTATGCAGGATTTCAACAATATTTCAATTGGAATAAAACACGCGTATCGATTTCTGGTCAAATTGATAAAAACACGATGGGTTCCAATTGGAGATTCTCGAACTTTTCCACAACAATTAGACAAACCATTTTTTCAAAGATTGATATTTCAGCCCGCTATTCACGCCGTGAACCTTTTAGAGTTTGGCAACCCATTGTTTTTGGAACAGTTAATGAACAAGTTGGTGCCGGATTTACCGTTCGACATTCTGGTTTATATTGGGGAAGTGATATTTATTTGATGTATTTAGCTGGAAATAATACTGCAAAATCATTTAATTCTTGGGCACAAGTTCCAAATCGTACACCATGGAATTTAGATTTTCAATTATCTAATCAATTATGGTTTGGCGAATCATCATTTGTAGTCGCAACTCAACTCCAAACGAGTAAAAACTGGAGATTTTCTTGGTTAAGTGGTGGTTATCTATTTAATTACAGTAATTATTTTGATTCTGTAACTCATACTCACGGCTTATTTGTTCAATGGCAAAAACAATTTAAAAAACTTGGACAGTTATCACTTAGATATTCTGTTGATGCTGGATTAATTATGGTACGTAGCGGATTAACTGTTAGCATTTGGAAAAGTTTTTAACCTATTTATATTATTTGATTTATGGATGATTCACTTATTGTTTTATTAATTGCTTTTTTTCTTTTTTCACTACTTGTAATTCCATTTTTGAAAAGACGTAAAAAGAAGGAACAACACATACAAGAAGCAGATATTAATGCTCTTAAATACGGGCTAAAAGAACCCGTTTCCTTGCATCCTGTTGTCGATTTAGACCGATGCATTGGCTCTGGTGGTTGCATAGAAGCTTGCCCCGAAAAAGATGTTTTGGGGATTCATTCTGGTCAAGCAATTACTGTAAGTCCTGCACGATGTATTGGACATGGATTATGCGAACGCTCCTGCCCTGTTAATGCAATAACACTCGTTTTCGGTTCTGAAAAACGCGGCGTTGATATTCCAAGAATAAAAGAAAATTTTGAGACCAATATTCCTGGAATTTTTATAGTTGGCGAATTGGGCGGAATGGGATTAATAAAAAATGCGTTCGAACAAGGAAAACAATGCATCGAATTAATGAGAAAAGAATTAACACCTTCAGCTGATGCTAAAAGTTATGATGTTATAATTGTTGGATGTGGACCTGCAGGCTTATCGGCAGCGATTACAGCTAAACATCATGGTTTAAATTATTTGGTTTTAGAGCGCGAATCGATAGGCGGAACCGTTAGGTATTATCCAAGAAAAAAAGTTGTTATGACAAGACCGGTTGACATTCCGGGTTATGGAAAATTCAAAAAGCGTGAATTATTAAAAGAAGAATTAATCGAACTGTGGGATGAACTTGTTCAACACTTTTCTCTACTCATAAAAACAGGAATCAATGTTTCTAAAGTTTCTAAAAAAGCAAATGGCTTGTTTAGTATTGAAACTAATAGCGAAACCTATGAAGCAAAAAAAGTGATTTTAGCTATTGGAAGACGTGGAACTCCACGAAAATTGGGGATTCCTGGTGAAGATTTACCAAATGTTTCTTATTCACTTAGAGAGCCCGATCATTTTGAAAACATGATTGTTTCTGTTATCGGCGGTGGCGACTCAGCTATTGAAGCGGCAATTGCTCTTGCTGATCAGACTGGAAATAAAGTAAGACTTATTTATCGAAGCTCTGCATTTTCACGTATCAAACCACAAAATTTAGAATCAATTACAAAGTATCAAAGTGAACAGAAAATTGAAGTCTTGTTAAATTCGCAAGTAATAGAAAACAGTCCAACACATATTAAAGTTTTATCATCTGAAACAAATACGGAACAAGAATTACCTAACGATTATCTTTTCATTTTTGCAGGTGGAATATTACCTACAGCATTCTTGCAAGAAACGGGAATTGAAATTGACACAAAATTTGGTAAGAAGTAAAACTACTTTTATGAATTGATTATCAAACTTGAGCTCAAATAAAAAGTGCATTTCAGCAATATAAGCGACAATTCTACTCGATTTGAAAAGTTGTAAATTAAAATTATCGAATTTTTGGAGTGAGCTTAAACTTGAAATTTGTATCTGAAATCAAGTTCAAATTTCAAATCTTTTAGATTTTGGGGGGTGGCAATTCAGAATCTAGCTATTTACCCGAGTTCGGGATAAGAAATAAATATAAAAAAGGTCAAAATAAAATTCTTCATTCTGGGCTTGACCTAGAATCTCTGCCTAATTTGTTCTTAAATTCGAGATTACACGTCATTACCAAACGACGTTCTACCTTGTTTAATCTAGGTTTTCACTAAAATTTATAGACAAATTCTTAACCCGAACACAGGTTATTTGCATTTACACTTCTCCACTTTTCAATTGATTTAAAAATATGATGAAAATCGAATTCCATATTTTTTTCACCTTGTTCATCTAGATACTTCATATTTTATGTGACTTTATAATATTTCTTATAGATTTTAAAAAGATATTTAATGAATACTCGCGCTTCTTTAACAACCTCTTCTCAGTTAAAACAAATTCAAATTTTGCAAATTGCGATTACGGCAGGACCAGCAATTGCGTTTTTTACAGCAATTGTGATGTATTTTTCAGCTTCTGGAATTACAGACATGATGAGTAGTAAATCCGTTTTATTAATCAGTTTAACTGCTGCTCATTTTGCTGTTTTAGGCTTATTATTCCCTATAAGTATCGTTTTACCTGTTCGTTTTTTATCACGATTTAAAAAAACACGAGGTGATGTTGCATCTGGAAAATTAGTCATTGCGGCTCATAATATTCGACTTATACTAATGGTCATTCCGGCTTTCTTGGGCTTATCCATTGTGATTTTAGCGATTTCTAAAGGAGTTTTATATGAAGAGCCATTGTATTGGGCAAATGTTGCTTCTTTTTTTATACTATGTGCTCAAACCTTACTTCAATTTCCGACTCAAAAACGACTTGATCAGTGGTATGGAAGTAGTTTTTCTTAAGTGTTAACGATCTGAAAATATTTTAATCAATATTTTTTTTGTAGAAAAACGGCACTCTTTAACTCTATTCATGCTTTTTAAAATTTGGAAATTAATCTAATGTCGTCTCAAGTACTAAAATCCGACCGATTGGATTAAATTTTTAATTGTTTATAAAAACGTTTTGGGACTTAATCAAAAGAATAATTAATTGAGATTCTCATCGAATAGTTGGATTTAGCGAAATGGCTCATTTATATTAGTTCGTTATCAAATTCTCATCGAACTCTTAATTATTGTTTATATGCGCTTATTCCTATTCCTTCTCCTATTAGGATCATTTTCCTTTGATTCATTGTCTGCACAAAATCAAAATCCAAATTATGATGCCGAATTAGCAAAAAAATTGAACGCTGATGATTATGGTATGAAATCGTTCTATTTCGTGATATTGAAATCTGGTAAAAACCCTCCGGAATTATCGAAAGCTGTAAAAGACAGTATAATGATGGGACATTTGAAAAACATTGGCAATTTAGCTGAATCTGGAAAATTGCTTGTTGCCGGACCGTTTGGGAAAAATGAACTTACCTATCGTGGTTTATTCATTCTAAATACCACTTCAATAGAAGAAGCCAAACAGATTGTTGAATCAGACCCTGCAATAAAAGTCGGTATTTTTGATGTTGATTTATTGCCTTGGTATGGATCTGCAGCTCTTGGCGAATACCTTCCCTTTTCCGATAAAATTTGGAAAGTTAAACCTTGAATGAAATTCAATAGTAATTTTAAGCTTTAATTTTCGATTAAATTTCAATGTTACTTCTTAAGTAAGAAATGCAAAAATAATTTGCGATTATATCCAATAACTAAACTTAAATCTCAATTAATTAATTCATGATTATTAATGACTTACGCATTTCTATACTTTTCTTTTTTTTTGATTTAGTTAAATAAGGTTAAATAAAGTCAACTCTCTCTTTTTTCTATTTATTATTCTTATTATATGATTAATAGAATATGCTCTAAATCTTAGCAAAATTTGAGCTTAATGCGATTTTTAAATGTTTTTTTCTCGTTCGCTTGGTATTTATTTTATGAAAAGTATTCTTCTCATTTTATTTTTTTCACTTAGTGGAATCAATCAATTAAGAGCTCAGATTTCTGGTTTATTTGAATTAAAACACGAAGTCGATTCGATTCTTATATCATATAATAATAATGATTTAGATACTACTGAAATTAATAAGATTAATAAACTCGCCGTTGATTACCGTTATTTTCAACCTGATTCATCTATGTTTTATGCAAAGATTGCTTATCAGGAATCTTCAAAAATTGATTTTGAAAATGGACTCATTCAAGCTCTTTATTCGCAAGCAGGTGTTTTACTGTTCAAAGGTGATTATTTAGAAGCAATTTCTCTATCTCTTGAGGGTTTAAAAAAAGCTGAAACTGGCGACAATAATTTTCTAATTGGTACAGGGTTTCACATGCAAGCCATTTTGTATCAACAATTAAAGAATGATTCCGTAGCTATTAAAAATTTCAAAAAAGCTGGTGTCTACTTTAAAGATGCTGGCCAATTATCTCTACTTCTCAATATTTACAACAATTTAGGAGTAGTGTATTACAATATGGAAACGTATGATTTAGCTAAAGAAAATTATCTAATAGCTTTAGAAATTGCTAAAAGCCTTTCTAACAAATTGGGGCAAGCTATTATTTATAACAATCTTGCATGGATTAATATAAAAACCAAAATATTCACTAAATCAACAGATCTTTACCTTGATTCAGCTGCAACTATAAACGAAATTTTGAAAATTGCAGAACTAAATGCTTGGATTTATCAAGGTAGAAGCGAAATTTACTTGAATAATCATAATTATGATAAAGCAGAAGATTATGGCTTAGAAGCACTTGAATTTGCCATTTCAGTAAATAATAAAATGAAACGTCGTGATATCAGAGAAACACTAAGTCGAATTTACGCCGCAAAAAAAGATGGGATGAAGGCTTATAATGAGTTTAAGATTTACAAAGAGTTATCAGAAAAATTGACGAATGAATTGACTGAAAAAAAAGCTCTTATGTTACAACTCAATTATGAGTTCGAAAAAAAAGAATTGGAAATCCGTACTGAACAAAAGGAAAAAGAAAATTTTTTAAACCAAGAACTCCGATTTCAAAAGCAAATCATCTTTGTTGCCTTTATCAGTTTAATCATTTTCTCATTGACTACCATTTACATTTTAAAAAGTAGAAAAGCTCTAATTGACTCAAATCAATTACTTAGAGAAACTAAAAATGAAATGCAAAAACAGCATGATATTTTAGATGAAGCTAATAACAGTAAAAACAAGTTGTTCTCTATAATATCGCACGATTTACGAGGACCAATGGGTAGTACCTGGATTATGCTGGAAGAGGTTAAGACCATGATTGAAGATAAAAATTATGATGAGGCATTTCTTTTTTTAGACTTAGCTACTAATTCATCAAGAAATTCATTTGAATTACTTGAAAACTTACTTCATTGGGCTCGAACTCAATTAAATGCAGCCAATGTTAGCTTAGAATCGTTTGATCCACATGAAATTATTGACGATACATTTAAAGTTCTTCAAGGCAATCTTGTTTCAAAAGAAATTCAAGTTGGATTGAACATTGAAACTCAAAAACAAGTTTTAGCAGATAAAGAAATGATGCGAATCGTATTTCGAAATTTGATGTCGAATGCTATTAAGTTTACGCCTAAACAAGGTTCAATTCATATTGCTGTTTCCGAAAAAAACAATCAACTCTGCATCTCTATTAAAGATTCAGGAATTGGAATTTCCGCTGAACGATTAAAAAATCTATTCAGTTTTACTGAAAATCAAAGTACTCGTGGAACTGAAGGAGAAATTGGAACTGGATTAGGCTTAGTTCTTTGCAAAGAATTAGTTCAACTAAATAAAGGAAGTTTACAAGTTTTTAGTGAAGTAAATGTTGGAACTCAAATCGACATTCTACTTCCTTTGGCATAATTATTAAGTATCATCACTATGAAAAATAAATTTTATACGTTTTTAATCCTCACTTTGACTACTCTTTTTATTTCTGATAGTTTATTAAAAGCTCAAGAAAATAGTACAGAAACGGCTGTCAGTACTGAAAAAAACTCCTTATTTAATGATATCATTCTGCAAGAATTTCACATCTATGTAGAACCTGATACACTTCTTTGGCTTTTAGATGAAGATAATGTTAATAGTGATTATGAATTTAAGGCTCAATTAGTCGTCTTAAATGGAAGTGAAAAAGATTCTATTCCTGATATCGGTTTCCGTCTTCGCGGAAATACTTCAAGACAATCTCAAAAAAAATCATTTAAAATTGACATTAACACTTTCGTTAAAGGTAGAAGATACAAGGGTTTAAAAGACATCAATCTAAACGGTGAACACAATGACCCAAGTATTATGAGAGCTGAATTAAGCTGGGATTTAGTGAATAAACTCGAAATTCATGCATCTAGATCATCTCATGCAAAAGTTTTTATAAATGATGAATATTTTGGTTTGTATTTAAGTGTTGAAGACATTGATGACGAATTTATTGCAGAACGATTTAACACAGAAAATGGGAATTTATACAAATGTTTATATCCTGCAGATTTAACATTTAGAGGAAATGATCCCGAAAGTTATAAATTTGAATCAGGAGGCAGACGAGCTTATGAATTAAAAAACAATGAAGATTTGGATGATTATACTGGACTTAGAGACTTTATTACTTTTCTTCAAAACTCCACTAATCAAACTTTTTCTAATGAAGTTGAAGACAAATTAAATGTTGATGGACTTCTTCGTTGGATTGCTGTCGATATCTTAACTGGAAATTGGGATAATTACTGGCATAACAAAAACAATTATTATCTGTGGCACGACTTCAACACCAATCGTTTTCATTTTATCCCTTATGATTATGATAACACATTCGGAATAGCTTGGGACAATACAGGCTGGGCAGATCAAAGTCCTGATAATTGGACACCGACGAATGAATCAAGAAAATTAGTCACACGAATTTTAGCTATTCCAGAATACAAAAATCGTTTGCATCATTATTTAAATGAGTTTTTGACTCGGTATTACACTACAGATGACATGCAATCTCGTTGGGAAAGTATTAAAAGCCTAGTTCAGCAAGCCGCTGAAGAAGATACTTACAGAACAAAAGATTATGGTTATTCGGTTGAAGACTTTAACCGTTCCTTTGTGGAAGCGACTGGAGCGCATGACAAATATGGGATTAAACCTTTTGTTGAAGAACGTATTTTTAGTTTAAAAAATGGGCAATTAAAACTAAATAATACGGCAGCTTGGGTGATTTCTGAAGAAACACAAAAAGCTGATTATGTATTGACAAAAACCAAAACCACTAATCAATCTGTCGTTCCATCAATTTCTTTTTCTTTAAAGTTTAAAGATGATAAACAAATTGATGGACAAAAAGTTACGTTTCGCTATAAAGAGGATAACTTGGAGTTTCAGGAAGTAACTCAAACTATTTATAAACGTTCGAGTATGTATGAGAATGAAGGTTCATCTGTTTTTCAAATTTTTCCAGAAAAATCAGCTACATATCAAATCTATGCAGAAATAATTGATTCAGATGGTTTAACCACTCGTTATCCAAGAAATCCAGAAACCTATATTATTTTCAACTACAAAGCAGCTGATGGATTAATTGTAAATGAGTTTATGGCTTCAAATACTCTTACGATTTCCGATGAAGCAGGTGAGTTTGAAGATTGGGTAGAGTTATTTAATAACACTGAAAATGTATTAAATCTGTCTGATTTTAGTATTACAGATAAATCGAATAATCCAATAAAATTTGAATTACCAGATTCCCTAATTCAGCCCTATTCTCATGTTATTGTTTGGCTTGATGAAGATCAAGAACAAGGTTCGATGCATGCAAACTTTAAGCTAAGTAAAAGTGGCGAATTTATTGGTGTGTATAATAAAAGCACCTTTGCTCCTATCGATACTTTGAGTTTTGGGCCGCAAATTGATGACCTCTCGTTTGCAAGACTAACCGATGCAGAACCTACTTGGGATTTCACTAAAGCTACTCCAGGAACCCCGAATATTTTCACAAGCATTGATTCTGATTTTGAGTCAAAACCAGTAAAAACAGCTATTTCAAACGTATATCCTAATCCATTTAATCCAAGTACAACGATTTCTTTTATCCTAGGAAAAAATACTTCTGTACAATTAGATGTCTTTGATGTAATGGGAAGAAAAGTGCAAAATTTAATTTCTAATTCTTCTTATTCAGCTGGAAATTATTCTGCAAAATGGGATGCAAGATCGGTTGCAAGTGGTATTTATATCGTTCGTTTACAAACTGAAGAAACAGTTCAGTTTCAAAAAATCACACTAATCAAGTAGAGGTAAACCGTGAAAACTATTGGTTTAATTGGTGGAATGAGTTGGGAGTCAACACAAGATTACTACCGTTTATTAAATGAAGGCGTTCGTGAACGACTCGGCGGACTTCATTCAGCTAAAATTTTAATGTATTCAGTCGATTTTCAAGAATTGGAAACCTTGCAGCATCAAAATAAATGGGACGAAGCCATTCAAATGATGGTCGATATCGCAACAAATTTGGAAAAAGCCGGTGCAGAATTAATGGTAATTGGCTCAAACACCATGCACATTACAGCTGAAGCAGTTCAAAAAGCTATTTCTATTCCACTTGTTCATATTGCAGATGCAACTGCTGAATTTTTAACCAAAAACGGATGTAAAAATCCTGGTTTATTGGGTACTAAATTCACCATGGAAAAAGAGTTTTACAAAGGAAGAATGAAACAACTCTTTGATATTTCAATCCTTACGCCAAACCAAGATGATAGAAATATTATTCATAATGTGATTTATGATGAATTATGTTTGGGAACGATTTTACCAACATCAAAACAAGAATATTTGCGAATTATTGATGAATTAGTGCAATCTGGTGCGGATTCAATTATCGCAGGTTGTACCGAAGTTCCCTTACTCATCAAAAAAGAAGATTTAGCTCTTCCCTTTGCTGATACGACTCAAATTCATGTTTCTAAGATTTTAAATTTGGCTATCTAGAGATTTACATCTTTTAACTATTTCAAAAAAGAATCAAATCTAGTAATAATTTTTTATTTCAAATATTACTAAAGACTGTTAATTGCTTAATTATATTAAACAAACCTAGGCTTACATAAAACAATAATTTAGAAGCTCATATTAGTTAACGATCATTAGCTGATTTTATAAGGCTAAACTTATGAAATTAAAATTATCCACATGTTGTAAATGATTTAAGAGTATGTTATCTTCTAGTCAAGATGATCATATAAAATCACCTATGACTTAATTAAAATGAAATTTAGAGGCATATTATGAAGTTTAATAAAATTACGTTTGCTCTTCTTACAATTATTGTACTAGCAAGTTGTACAAACGAGGACGATGTAAATCAATTTGATGAAGATTATAAAAAAGCTGATGCGACCTTAGGTGGCATCATGTACGATAAGTTTTGGGCTGAAGAAGCTAATTACGACCAAACAAGTCCTAATATCACCAAGTTTGCTGCTCATGCAGATTTTTTCCGCTGTAAACAATGTCATGGCTGGGATTTAAAAGGAACTTCAGCATCTTACATTAATAGAGGTCCTAAAACAAATAGACCTAATGTTGCAGCTGCGGATCTAATTACACTTTTGCAAAATAAAACTGCTGAAGAGATTTATGATGGTATGGTTCGTAAAACAGTAAGAAGAAGTTTAAGCTACGATTTAACTCAATATGACCCTTCAACTAATAAAACTGAAGGAGATAAAATGCCAGACTTTACAGAAATACTTACTGATTCTGAAATTATGAATCTTGTAAAATTCATGAAAGAAAGCGCATTCGATGTGAGTGAATTATATGACGCAACATATACTGGAACTTATCCTACTGGATCTACAACGTTCTCTAATGTTGGTAAAAACGGTAACGCAACAAGTGGTAAAACATTTTTTGCAGCAAATTGTGCTGTTTGCCATGGAAACAATGGAACTACCCTTACTATGGAAGGTATGTCAGTTGGCCAATTTACACGGAAGAAACCAAACGAAGTACAACATAAAGTAAAATACGGTCAGTTAGGTTCTCCTATGGTTGGAGAGTTTAATATGACTCTAGAGCAAATGAAAGATTTGTATAAAGCATTGTCTAATGAAACCGATTTCCCGAATGCTGCAGTAACACCAAATTAAAACGATTTTAATTAAGTGCCGAATAATTTCTATTCGGCACTTTTTTTTAATTTTAAAGGCATTGATTGTCTCTATTATAAAAAAATTTCGATTTATGAATTTTTCACAAATAAAAAATATTTTACTAAGTCTATTAGTAGTAGTTATTGTTTCTTCCTGTTACTATAACGAAGAAGTACCATTTGAACCAGAAATAGAAATTGGAGAGGTGAGTTTTAGTGGAAAAATCATTCCCATTTTTAATCAAAGTTGTAACTCTTCTGGCTGTCACGGTGGTGGTGTAAATCCTAACTTATCATCTACAATTGCTTACAGTTCCTTAATTGATGGGAACTATATTAATCTTAGTAGCCCAGAACAAAGTGAATTGTATTTATGGATGATTGGTGACAAGTCTATGCCAATGCCTATAAGTGGGCCAAACCCTACAAATAATGCTTATGTTCTTGAGTGGATTAAGCAAGGCGCTTTGAATAATTAAATTATAGAATAACAATGAAAAAAATAGTATCACTACTTCTTCATATCGTCTTCATAGGGACCTTTTTTAGTTCAATCCAAGCACAAGATGCAAAAAAAGAAATTAAATTGGAGGACGGTGAAGAACTTCAAGAGATTAGCATACATAGTCGCGGCTTACAACGAGTTGGAAATACATTTGAAAGTATATGGTTAATTGATAATCAGACTGTAATAGTTCCATTTAAAGGAACATTAGAAATGGATATTCAGCATAGATTTGGAACAATTAATAATGGATATGATGATTTATGGGGGATTTATGCACCGTCTAATATTAGAATTGGGTTTGGCTATGTTCCTATTAATAACTTAATGCTTGGGTTTGGTTTAACTAAAGACAGAATGCTGTGGGATTTTAATGCAAAATATGCCCTATTAAATGAAAGAAAAGCGTCTCCTGTTAGCCTTACCTATTTTGTAAATGTTGCTGTAGATACTCGCAATAACATCACATTCGCTAATAAAGCTGATAGATATAGTTATTTTCACCAACTTATGGTCGCAAAAAAACTAACTCGTGATTTTTCATTACAGACATCATTAAATCTTTCTCATTTCAATGTTGTAGAAGCAATTGAAGAAAGTGATGGAACAACATCTGGACTTATGAAAAATGATCATATTTCAATAAGTCTTTTAGGTAGATATAAAATTTCGGATGCAACAGCATTTATTGCCAATTTCGATCAACCATTTACGAAGCATAAAAAAAATAATCCAAATCCCAATTTAAGTATTGGCTTTGAAATTGCAACACCTTTACATTCATTTCAAGTATTCGTGGGGAATTACAAGTGGATAGTGCCTCAGTATTCTAATGTATTCAATTCAAACGATTATAAAGATTCTCAATTTTTAATTGGTTTTAATATTACGCGTTTAATTGACACGAAATTTGAAAGTCTTTCTGAAATGCTATTCAAGAGAAAAAAGAAGAAATAGATTTTATTTTTTTCTTTTCAAAGTTTTGAATTTTTAAACACGACTATATTAGTTTGTCAATGTAGTCGTGTTTTATAGAATTAATGAACTATGATTATTTATTTGTAATTGTTAATAATTACTTAATTAATCAAAGTTCAAAATTTCATTTTAATTCAATCATCCTAAACGACTGATTTCCAAAAGTTTATTCATATTAACGATATGAATATCTTTATCTAGCAATTGAATCACTTTATCTTTTTCAAATTGCTTAAGCGTTTTAACCGCACTTTCTGTTGAAATTCCAGCAAATTCAGCCAAATCTTTTCTACTAATCCATTCAAAAATATGAGTTTGCGATTCTTTTATTTCATTTAAATAGAGCAAAACATCCGCAATTCTACCGTTTATTTGTTTGAATGCCAATCCCTTAAGAGAATCCAACAAACCAGATTGTAATTCACATTGTTTCTTAAATAAGTTGTAAGAAAATGCAGCATTACTCTGAACAATTTCAGAAAGAGCACTTTTTTCAATCAAATACGCACGTAAATCATGCAAAGCAACGGCAGAATACAAAAAAGTTTGTTTCGAAAAAATCGCTGAAAGCCCAACAAAATCTCCAGGTTGAATAATATTCAGATTGTAATTTTTTCCCATTTCGAATTCTACAAATTGTCTCGCCCAACCATCAACAACAAACAAAACATAAGAAGCAAAAGAGCCTTGTTTGGTTATGTTCTCCCCTTTCCTAAACTCAACCATTGCTTTAGCTGACTGCACAAACTTAATTTCTGTTTCTGACAAAGCCTGGAAACAAGGCATATTTATATCACATAAAAAAGCTGAATCGTATGGACTTATTGATTTCATTCTTACACATTCAATTAGGAAAGACTAAAGATAATGGACTGAGCCATGTTTACCGAATGGATCTATATCAATAAAAAAGTTGATGTATTTCAAATTCTAGCTTGCACTATTAAGACTTAAAAGACTTTTATTCGGTGATAATCGGTGGTACCTTTTTCTCAGATAAAAAACATCACTAATCAATCTAAAAGTACACTTTTATGTTATACACAAATTTAAATCACATCGAATCAGCAAGTCAACACGCAAAAATATTAGCCGAAAATGAAAATGTAATGGTCATTTGTGGACGTATGGGTCCAATGTGTATTCCCGTTTATGGAATTGCTGAGGAATTAGAAGAAGAATATACAAACGTAAAGTTTTTCGATATGGAATTTGATAATCCTGAAGCGTTTGTAATTCGCAATTTGCCAGAAGTTCGTGGCTTTATGGGAATTCCCTTCACTATTTATTACAAAAATGGAAAAGTAGTTAAAGCAACTTCTAGCATTCAGTCTATGAACCAAGTTCGTAGTATTCTTGACGAAAATTTTTCACAAGCCGTTGAAGCATAATTAATATGAATTCTATTCATTACGAGACTATTATCTTGGGTGGCGGGCCGGCAGGATTAACTGCCGGCATCTATTTATCACGGGCAAGAATTAAAACCCTAATTTTAAACGAAGGCACAATTGGAGGTCAATTAGTATTGACTCACGAAATTGCAAATTATCCTGGCGTTGAACATATTTCAGGTTATCAACTTTCTTCCATTATGCGAAAACAAGCCAAGGAATTTGGTTGTGATATTAAAGCTAATTTGACAATTAAATCGGTTGATTTTTCGGCAGAACCTAAAGAAGTTCAATTAACTGATGGGCGCATATTTACTAGTGATTCCATCATTATTGCAACAGGTGGACGTTCAAGAACACTTGGCGTATCTGGTGAAACTGAACTTAAAGGAAAAGGCATTTCCTATTGCGCAACTTGCGATGGAGACTTCTTTACAGATAAAGAAATAATTGTAGTTGGTGGTGGAAATTCGGCACTTGAAGAGGCCGTTTCCCTAACAAAATATGCTTCAAAAGTAACCATTGTTCATCAATTTGATCACTTTCAAGCATTTGAACACGCTATAAAAGAAGCTCAAAATCATCCCAAAATTGACTTTATTATGGAATCTACCATTGCAGAATTCTTTGGTGAAGAAAAATTACAAGCCGTTGATATTAAACACATTCCAAGTGGAACCATTGAGCGTAGATTAATAGACGGCGTGTTCGTTTTTATCGGCTACATTCCAAACACAGAATGGCTAACAGATGAAATAGCACTAAATACACGTAGTGAAATTATAGTGAATTCAGATTTACAAACTTCCGTTGAAGGTGTTTTCGCAGCTGGAGATAGTATTGCAAAAAAATATAGACAAGTTACAACTGCCGTTTCCGATGGAACAATTGCGGCATTAGCAGCATCAGAATATTTACATAATAAGAAAACTGCTGAACTTTCAGAGTTAGTAAGTATTTGATTTTATTAACTTAAGAACAATACTATTGATTGTGTATTTATAAAGTGCAAGCCTAAAAAGCGTAAAATTAGCTTGAATATTTTTTAAAATAATGAGATTACATTGAAAAGTCGTTTTTAGCAAAATATTCTAAGTTTTCACACTGTTTGCAAGCGTAAGAACCGAAAAATAGACTTTTTGAAGTGGTTCTTAGATTAAAAACTCAGTTTTAAACACATCTTTTTAGATAAACCATAAATCTAAATTAGCTAAAGAGAAAACAATTGTAAGAGAATCAATTTAATTCTAAAAACTAAACTGATTCTCTTTAATTCATTTAGGCCATTGGAATTGGCCCACGGAAGTTCATAGGAAACTCAGGGCGATCTTTTGCATTTATGGTACCAAACTGATCTTCGTACTTTTTAACATTTTCTTGTAAAGCTGTCATCAATCGTTTTGCATGATCAGGAGTTAAAACTAAACGTTTTACAACTCTCGCTTTAGGAACTCCAGGCATAACAGCAATAAAATCAAACACAAACTCAGATGGAGAATGAGTAATCATTGCTAAATTTGAATACGTTCCATTTGCTTCAGTATCTGATAATTCAATTTCTAAAGGCTTTTGATTCGGATCTTGTTGTTTCATTTTAATTTTTCTTCAATTAATTAAGTTTGATTTAAAATAGTAATTTAATCTTCTATAACAGAAATAGCGTTTATTAAATCACTCTTTGTAAGTATTTGAAATTCTCCATTTGTCAATTTCACTAAAACTGCAGGAACTTGTTTAGTCATTAATTTTGAGATTTTATCAAGTTGCATATCGGAAGTTACAATTGGAAACGGATCTCCCATTACACTAGAAACGGTTTTATTTTTTGCTGTTGGATCAGTAATCAACATATTTAAAATTAAACTCTCATTAATGCTTCCAACTTGTTCGCCTTGGTCAAAAACAGGAACTTGGGAAATGTCATTCATGCGCATCATTTCAATAGCATCCTGAACAGTATCGTTAGGTCTAAGAGTGGCTAATCTTCCATCAGATTTTCTTAATTCCATAATTTCGTTTGCTCTCAAAGATGTAGAATCGTCCATGTACCCATTTTGGCGCATCCACTCATCATTATAAATCTTTGATATATAACGAGTTCCACTATCTGGAAGAATAATTACCATGATATCTCGCTCTGTTAACTTATGCTGCCTAGCATATTCGAGTCCGCCCCAAACAGCAGCACCGCAAGAACCACCAACGAACAAGCCTTCTTTTCTAGCTAAGGCTCTTGTAACTAAAAAGGCTTCTTTATCAGGACATGGAATTACAGCATCCACATAATCAAAGTTCATGTTTTTAGGTAAAATATCTTCTCCAATTCCTTCAACAACATACGGCGCAACTTGCGACTTGTCATATTCTCTCGTTTTAAAATAAGAGGTATAAACAGAGCCAACAGAATCAATTCCAATCACTTTTACGTCTGGATTTTGAGATTTCAAATATTTCGCTGTTCCAGTTACAGTTCCGCCTGTTCCCATTCCTGCAACAAAGTGAGTCACTCTTCCATCTGTTTGATTCCAGATTTCAGGACCAGTTGTTAACTCATGAGCTTTCGCATTTCCTGGGTGATCATATTGATTAGGATAATAAGAATTTGGGATTTCCTCGGATAAACGCTTTGCAACGGAGTAATAAGAACGAGGATCTTCCGGTTCTACATTTGTGGGACAAATTCTAACTTCTGCACCTAAAGCACGCAGTAAATTTACTTTTTCAATACTTTGTTTGTCAGTAGTTGTGAAAATACAATTGTACCCTTTAACGATTGCGGCCAATGCCAAACCCATTCCTGTATTTCCAGAAGTACCTTCTATAATTGTTCCACCAGGCCCTAATTTACCTTCTTTTTCAGCATCTTCAACCATTTGAACAGCAATTCTATCTTTAACGCTATGGCCAGGATTGAAATATTCAACTTTAACTAAAATCGTTGCTTTTATATCCTTCGCTAAATGATTTAATCGGATGAGTGGTGTATTTCCTATTGTGTCTAAAATTGAGTTATGCCACATATCTGTATGTTATCAGTTCATTTTAATTTATTTTTCGCCTTCCAATATAAGAAATAGGTCAATTGTTTTCTGTCAATTCCGATTTATTGATGAATTTAAATCCTTCAAATGTTCAAGAGATCGTTCCCTTTTTACTTCATTTTTTTCATTTTTAGTCTAGTAAACTTTCAGTTACAAGCTCAAAAAGTATATTTAAACAAAATAGACACTATTCGAGTTAAATTATTTGATACAAATTCCATTCATCAGATTATTTTTTCCGCATTTCGTGAACCTATTCAATTACAATTAGATTTTAAATATCCAATTATTCTAAATGTTAATGAATCTGCTAAAATCACGTTTTCAAATTCAGTTTTCACAGTAAATTTATTTAATCGTGAATTAAGCGCCCGTAAAATATCAATCGTTAGTAGTGGGCAAGGCTTAATTCAAACTTCAGCAGGTAAATTAGAGAAACGTTATTATCACGGAAAACTAGATTTCAATCCTAAAACAGGATTAAAACCAATAAATACAATAGATTTAGAAGACTATATTGCAAGTGTAGTAGGAAGTGAAATGAACTTTACGAATGTAGAAGCTTTAAAAGTTCAGGCTGTTATTTCTAGAACCTACGCCCTTTGGAATCTTGGAACAATAAAAAATAAAGAATATGACTTAAGTGATCATACTTTAAGTCAAGTTTACAATGGAGAACTCATTGAAAAACCATGGTTTAGAAAAGCAGCGGAAGAAACCCGTTCTGAAGTTGCTTTGTTTAGTAATAAACTCATTCTTGCCGTTTTTTCAAGCACCTGTGGTGGCCATACAAGTAATAATGAATCGGTATGGTCTGGGCAAGCATTACCCTATTTAAGAGGAAATCCTGACAATGATGCATGTAAGAATTCACCTCATTTTAGGTGGAGATTCAGCATTGAAAGATCAGAATGGGAAAATTGGTTAGTAAATAAATACAATAAAACAGGAAGTGAAATTCAAGTTTTCGAACGTTCTGAAGACAATCGAGCAAAAACTCTTCAATTTGACGATTTATCCAAATCAATAAAAGCTAATGATTTCAGACTAAAAGTTTTACAATCTTTTGGAACTCGTTCTTTAAAAAGCACTCTATTTGTAATGACAAACACCGCTGATAGCGTAATTTTTATGGGAAGAGGAATGGGGCATGGAGTTGGATTATGCCAATGGGGTGCATTAGGCCTCGCTGAAGATGCTTGGACATACAAAGATATCCTACGTTTTTATTATAGAGGCATAGAAATAAAACCTGTATATTTCGACTCTGAACGAACATTTCTCGAATTAGCAAACTAATATGTTTTTAAAACAAGTGCGACCAAAAGATTACGAATGTGGCTACAATTTAGACTTAATGATTCAAGCTTTACCAAGAATCGTTGATGAACAAGAACGTATTGTTTATGCAAAACGAATTGTAGGTTTGATTAAACAAAGTCATATAAATTGGGTTGAGCCTGATGGACAAAGCGAAGAAGCTTGGAAACATTTTTTTGATTTAGCAGATTTTGATCCTAAAGAATATGGAATTCAAAATCCATTTGAAATTGGCGCTTACGACGACGCTCGTTAAGTAAATTATGCATATAGGCTCCATAGATTTAGGCGAAAAGCCTATTGTTTTAGCCCCAATGGAAGACGTTAGCGATCATCCATTTCGTTTAATGTGCAAGCGAAAAGGCGCTTCCGTAGTTTATACCGAATTTATTAGTTCTGAAGCCTTAATTAGAGAGGCTGAAAAGTCATTTCATAAAATGACTTTTGTTGAAGAAGAGCGACCGTTTGGAATTCAAATTTTTGGTGGGCGTGAAGAAGCGATGTTTGGTGCAGCACAAATTGCTGTCGACGCAAAACCCGACATTATTGATATAAATTTTGGTTGCCCTGTTTTTAAAGTTGTAAATAAAAACGCTGGAGCCGCTTGTTTACGCGATTTAGGGATGATGGAAAGAATGACAGCAACAGTTATTGAAGCTGCTGGCGATATTCCTGTAACCGTAAAAACGAGATTAGGTTGGGACGATAATTCCATCAAAATCCAAGAAGTCGGTTTAATGCTTCAGGAATTAGGAGTAAAAGCACTCACCGTTCATGCAAGAACGCGAGCTCAAGCTTATCAAGGTTCTGCTCGCTGGGAATATTTAAAATTATTAAAAGAAACACCAGGACTACATATTCCAATTATTGGTAACGGAGATGTAACATCACCTCAAGAAGTAAAACGAATGTTTGACGAAACAGGTGTTGATGGCGTCATGATTGGTAGAGCTGCAATTGGAAATCCTTGGATATTTGAACAATCTCGCAATTATTTATTAACCGGCGAACTTTTGGATGAACCTACATTTTCTGAACGATTAGAAATGTGTGGAGAACAATTAAAAGCATCAGTAGCTCATCATGGTGAACGGTTTGGCGTTGTCATGATGAAAAAACATTATGGTAATTACCTAAAAGGAATTCGCAATAGTAAACATATGCGAATGGCCTTAATGGAACCAAATGAAATGAATCCTATTATGGATTTACTAGAAAAGTTTAAAGTTGAGCTTTTTGAGCTTCAAGACTAGTTAATCGTATTAAGTGCAATAATCGCCGATTCCTCTCTAATAAAAGTCTTTTTTAGCTGAATTATTTTACTTTATCATCAAAAAATGATTACATTAAGATATAATCATCTGATATAAAGGAGGCTATATGTCAACATTAAAAATTCTAGTTCCTATCGATTTTTCAGAATTATCTCTGAAAGCTTTAGAAGTTGCAGCATCCATAACAAAGATTATTTCGGATGTGCAAATCACACCTTATCATGCATATATTCCAGTTGCTGATATAGATGGTTTATATTATATGGGAATGGGAATCGGAAGTCAGGTAAACTTTGCTGAAGTGGAACCTGCAATAATAGACCGATTAGAACAAGTTAGTTTAGAAAAAATTGATGCCTCATTTTTACAAAAACCAATTGTAAGCGTAGGAAATGCACCTCAAGCCATTACTGAAGAAGCAAAAAACTTCGATTTAGTTATAATGAGTACGCATGGAAGAACCGGTTTTAGTCGCTTTATTTTAGGATCAGTTTCCGAGAAAGTTCTTAGAATTGCACATACCCCAATTATGATTGTTGAACAAGAATCAGTTATTGAACCGTTAGGTAAAATTCTTGTAACAACCGACTTTTCTGAAAATTCGTATGCTGCATTTCCTTGGGTTCATCTTTTTGCAAAAGCAAGTGGAGCAAAAGTAGATTTTGTTCACATCATTAAATATGATGAATTCAAAAATATGAATACGGCTCAGACCTTTGCATCATTACGAAAAGATCGAATGGAAAAATTGGTTGATGAATATTTTGCAGATATCAAACATCAAATAAAACCTGAAGTTCTTCTTACAAGTGAATCACCTCATGAGTCTATTTTTAATTTGCATTTCACACGTAAATATAACTTGATTTGCATGGCAACGATTGGTAGAACAGGCTTAAAATATTTAACTCTAGGTAGTACAACAGCAAATGTTGTTAGAACAGTTGGAGCACCGGTTCTAAGCATAAATCCTTTAAAAAACAGTCCAGAAGAAACTGAATAAATAAAATTAGCACATGAAATATCTATTTTAATATTTCTTTGATTTCTCCCGAATGCTTTCGGGAGAACTTTTAGGCTAAGAATTTGCTTCGTTATTATAAAATCGTAAAATTGTAGGACGTTTCAGGAAATCAAAAACCTCAATCAACAACATTTTAACATTAAATTTTAATTGTGTTGCTAAAGTTTTTCAAGTGAATTTTCACAATCTAGCATAATGAACTCTTTTTTTAGATTTATTCTGAGAAAATGGTTCTTTGAGTTCAAACATAAAGTCAATATTTACGGATTTCTCCGTTTCAAATTGCCAGTGTTTACTTATTGTGTTTCAGAAAACTGCATTTCAGAGAACTCAAATTTTTAGAATTTTAATTTAATACCAAATTGGGATGTGAACCAGTGCTGTTTAAGGTTAAATGTTGGATTTGATCCGTAATCTGCTGTTGAATAAAGAAACTGATTTCCTGTATTTCCACGATAACTTAAACCAATATTAAATTCGAAGCGTTCCGACAAATCAATAACACTACCAAAGTTTATTATAAATCGGTCAGTGTTTGAATCAGTTCTATAATCGGGTAAATAAGCAATACCAGCTTGAGTTTTAATAGTTCCTAATCGATATCCAATTCCAGCGCTTACATTTAAAACGTCTTTAAATTGATTTTGAATATTACGATTTAAACTTATTTCTTCTGACACAAAATCAGAGGGTAATGAAAAACGAATTCCATTATAGTTTCTGTAATCTAATGTTAAACCTAAATCAAGACCATGTAAATTAACAACAGAAACTCCAGCTTGTAATATTGAAGGATTCTCAATTCGATATTTGAACTCACCTTCAAGACGATAGGGAAAATCATCTGAGGGTACAAAACCATCATCGTAGGTTGTATAAACTCGGTATGAATAATCTTCGTTCACTTCTAAATCATAAGCTGATTGATAACTTAAGCCGAGATTTAAGTAATCCGCAGCTTTGTACAATAATCCTACTTTCGCATAAATACCTGCCATTTCTGCTCGCACATTTTCAGAAACTAAAATAGATGCAACATCTAATTGATACGCGGAATAATCGTTATTTAAATCTTCTTCTAAAATAATTCTTTCATAATTATAGGTTCCTACTGGAATTCCAACTGTAAACCCAACAAAGAAATTCTTTTGAAATTCAGTTGCTCCATTTAAAATAAACTCTCCCATGCTGCCAGTCTGATCTTGTTGCACAAACTGATTTATTCCACTAAAATTTGAAAATCGAAGAATTGATTGTAAATCAGATGAACCATTTCCAACCGAATCAACTGCATAACCATTATAACCTGCTAATCTGATATCTGAATTCATAGCTGTTGCTAAAAAATCAGAAATTGAATTAACATTATTTTTCCCATCAGCCATGAAATTATCAGTAAAATCTGCTGTTTGAACATAACCAGCACTAAATACTAGACTTCCTTGAGTTGTAGGAATTTTAAAAGCAGTATTTAAAGTTGATAGCTCAAACTCAGTTTCACTTCTCACAGTACTATTACTAAGATAATCGGAAGTACTTCTACCAAAAACACCGTTCATCGCAAATCCTGAAGAACTACTCTTAGCTAATGCTGAAGTGGCAGGATTAAAAATTACTGAGCTGTAATCCATTCCATGTAAAGCCATTGATCCGGCTGAATTAAAGGTAAATCCATTGCCAAAAATATTTGAATCGAAATAACGTGCCGCATCTGCACTACCTTGGCCGTTTACACTGTTATTAAAAAATGCACATAGCATAATTAGGACTACTATCTGAAGTCTCATAATGAACCTTTATCTATTGATGACGTGTATTTTAGTTTCTTTTTCTTGATGAACGAGCTTTTGTCTCGCTAGTTTTTGAATTATTCGATGAGCTGGATTTAGTTGTTGTTGAACTAGATCGAGTATTTACATTTATTGATTGTGATTTGGTTGAATTACTTGAACTTGAATTTACTTTAGTTGAGGAACCGCTTGATGCGATTCCCGAATTTGATGAACGAGAACTTAAACCTTTTCCATATCCACTAGGAATAGTAATCGCTTTTTGATTTGAAAAATCATTGATTAAAGCTGCACTATTGTCCCCTGTTCTACTTGGTCTAGCAGAACCGCCAGAAGAACCGCCACTTTTACTTCCACCAGATGAAGAACCACCTGACGATGAACCTCCAGATGAGCCACCACTTGAAGGTTTGTATTTATTTTGGCTGCCACTTCTATTTGGACGAACAGGTACTTTTATTTTTCCATTATCATATTTTCCAGCATTTCCACTTGTTTTTGCAACTCCAGAATTTCTGCCAGATACTCGAACTGGTGATTGAATATCATTGCCAAATGATCTTGGACCGTATGACCAACGCGTATTTCCATTTCCTTGGTTATTTCTATTTACAACAATAAATACATTGTTATTTCTGCCCCAATAAGGATTTCCCCATCCATTATTCCAACAATAGATACCGCCATAATTATTCCATCTAGAAAAACCGAAATTATAATAGCTCAAACCCCAGCCTGCATAAAAGCCATAATATGGATCCCATAAATAGGAATCATAGAATGCACCATTCCAATATGGATCTGACCAATAAAAACGATTATAATAAGGACTCCAACGATTTGCGACGTTCCAATCTACAAATGCATTTGCACCTCTATCAAAACCGTCTTCGAAACCTTCTTGATATATCTGTTCACCATCAACATACTCGCCTTCGTTTTCATCATACTCTTGAGAATTGTACTGTTGGTTGCTGGTACGAGGTCTAGGTTTCAAATAATCACTATTATCGACAGGTTGAACAATTTTAACTTGTGTGTAACAACCGGATAATAATAAAAGGATAAAAAATAATGGTAGTGATTTCATAATGGTTACCGGTTTAATTCAAATTTCAATAGTAAGCTACAGTTCTAATAGGTAGCATTCAATCGCATTTTAATGTTAGCCTATTTCACCTCTTAATGATTTTGCAATTACTTCTGCTTTAGAATTAACATGTAGTTTTTTATAAATATTTCGAATATGTGCTCTAACAGTATCTAAAGAAATTGCCATTCTATCAGCAATCATTTTATAACTTAATCCATCAACGAGACCAATTACAATTTCTTGCTCTCTCATTGTCAATTCTGATTCTTGGTTTGAACTTGTTTTTTCCGTGCTTTTTTGTTGTTTACTTATTTCAGTTGATGAATTAGGTTGCATAGCAAAATAACCAATCACTTTGCGTGCTATTTGTGGAGACATAACAGAACCTCCATTTATTACAACTTCAATTGATTCTTTTATTTCTTGTAATGATGTGTGCTTTAGTAAATACCCTGATGCACCTGCACATAATGAATCAAATATCCGGTGTGAATCATGGTAAACAGTAAGCATTATAATTTCCACGGATGGGTAATTGGATTTGATTAATTTCATTCCTTCAATGCCATTCATTCCTGGCAAATCAATATCCATTAATACGACATCTGGTAAACGTTGCTGTTTGAGGTCAACAAGAAAAGGCTCAACTGCATCATAAACTTGCGAACAAGTATAATCTTCTTGCTTTGAAATGAACTTTTGAATCAGTGTTCTAATTGTTGTGTTATCTTCTACAATAGCAATCTTTTTCATAAATGAAATCCTTTTACTTGAATCGTTAAGCCATTTTTACTTTCAAATGAAAGCTTACCACCAAGTCGATTCGCTCTTTCTTGAATATTTTTTAAACCATGACCCGTTTTTTTGGTCGAGTTTTCTAAACCGATTCCATTATCTGAAATCAATAAAGAATACAAGCCATTTTCAAACTGAAAACGTATAGTTAATAAATCTGCTTGAGCGTATTTTATTGTGTTATTAATGGCTTCTTTACAAATTAAATATACATTTTGTCGCAAATCAGAATGAATTTTCTTTTCAGACTGAATTCCAATAAAATGATATCGAACTATCATCTCTTTTTTTGATGCCATTTTATTTGCATAATCTTGAATTCTATCCGTCAAATCGCCCAAAGTATCATTTCTTGCATCGATTGACCAAACAATGTCATCCATTGTAGTTACAATTTTACGACTTTGCTCAGCTAAATCTTGTAAGGTTTCTTTTGTGTCTTCATCTGCAGTGATTGCTTGAATAAAATCTGCTTGTAAGGCTATTTCTGTGAGTGATGCACCAATATCATCATGTAAATCGCTTGCAATTCGAACCCGAATCCTCTCAGTCTCAACCATTTTTGAAATTCTGATATTATTTAATACTAAGTAACCAATGCTTAGTACAATACTTGTAATTAGAAATAAAAACCAAGAAGATCTCCAAAAAGGTGGTAAAACATGAATCATTTGTGAAATCTGTTTTGATTCAAAACCATTATTATCAATAGCAATTACTTGAAATTCATACTCTCCTTCAGTTAAACCAGCATAACGAATTATTGACTGATATGTATTTTGCCAACCTATATCAACACCTTTTAATCGATATTTGTACTGAATTGTAGAAGCATCAATGTAACTCAATGCAGCAAATGAAATACTAAAATAATTGTCCTTAAATGGTAATTCTATAATATTTCTTGATTCAATTGTTTTTCCTGTTACCTCAATTTCCTCAAAATAAAGTGGAATTCTATTTTTCTTTTCCTCTTTAAATTCGGGCTTAAATCGCGTTAATCCGTTCACAGTTCCAAGCCAAAAATAATTAGACGAATCAATAAAGATTGAACCTTTGTTTAGTTCATCATTTACTAATCCCATAGTTGATGTATATAACTTTCTATGTGGATTTTTTTCATCAAGTTTGAGTTGAACTAAACCTTTATTTGTTCCAACCCACAAATATCCCTTGAATTCTCTAATCAAATAAGAGGCTTGAGGTTCACCTCTGAACTCAAATTCAATATGTACAATTTTCCCGTCTCGACTAATTTTCGAAATACCTTGATAATGCGTAAACCAAACGGAACCATCTTCTGTTTCAATCATATCTAAAATAACTTGATTTATTAATCCGTTTTGTAGTGTATAATTGATGAATTCCCCATTTCTTAGAATACTTATTCCATTCGTTGTTCCAATGAATAAATCACCATTTGAATGTTTTAATAAAACTCGAGTAGAATTACTTACTAATCCATTTTCAATTGTAAATTGTTTTAATTGATTGTTTTGGAGATGATAAACGCCTTCGTCTTCTGTTGCAAACCACCAACTAGATTCATGTTCCTGTAACAAGAAACGATATTTTGATAGAGGCAATTGTTTTATTATCTGTGTATTCGCAGGTGATAAATTTTCATTAAAACTAACGATTCCATGTCTCGATCCTACCCAAATTTTATGATCTAAACTTTCAACTATATGATAAACTTTATCATCAGGTAAGTGACCTGATTTCATTGAAATATTTTTAATTTGATTGGTTTTATTAATTATGTCTATCCCACCACCAAAAGTTCCAACCCAAACTTTTCCTTTGGAATCTTTAAATACAGAAGAAATAACAGAGTTGCTCAGACCATCATCAGTCGTCCAATTGACAAACTTTTCCCCTAAAAACTGAACAGCACCACTTCCAAAACTTGCTAACCAAATCGTTCCTTCATAATCTTCATAAGTAGCATAAAAATAAGAGGCTTCCAATCCATTTTGAGTTCCGAATGATTCAAATTTATTATTTTCCCACACTGCAATTCCATTTTCTGTAGTTACCCAAACCCGATGTTGATCGTCGAGATATAAACTTGTTATTTTGTCGTCAGGTAAATTATCGGCAACACGATATTGTTTAATTAGACTTAAGGGTTTATCAAGTTTGAATTCTGTGATTCCATTTCGCGTACCAGCCCAAATAGTTTGATTATCAACATGTAGTAAACTTCTTACTTTGTTGTCTGCTAGGCCTTGTTTTTCCTTAATTATTTTAAACCCAGAACCATTAAAAATGTTTATTCCATTCCGAGTGCCAATCCAAATATCACCATTTTCCCTAAAAAGAATTGACCGAACAGAGTCCGAACTTAATCCATTATCGGTATTCCATCTATCAAAAATATCACCATTATAAATCCATATTCCGTCGCCTTCTGTGGCAATCCAAACAGCACCATCTTTTGCAAAAGCAATCGTATTTACCGGAGCATTTAGCAAAGAATCTGTTCCTTCGAAAATAACAAACTTCTCATTTATACGAAGTGTAACACCTTTATTTGTTCCAATCCAAAGAGTTCCAAAAGCATCTTTTTGCAAACTGGTAATTTCATTAGAAGTGAGTCCGTGATGCTTATAAAATGCTTCATTTTTTTTACCATCATATCTATTTAGCCCATACTCTGTTCCAAACCATAAATAACCATCATTATCCTGAATAATAGACTTGACAACAGACTGGGAAAGACCATTATCTAAAGAAATCATTTTTGTTGGAATAGTTTGCCCAAAAGCGGATACTACGATACCAACACTAAAGGCAAAATAAAAAAAAAGCCTATGTTTATACATAAGCTTAAAATAAGTAATCCCATCGGAATAAGAGTGTTAAAATACTTTGCTTTTATATTAAGCGTAATATTTCATGTAGTATGTTAAATAGGAATTTACTCTTGCGATAAGAGTCAAAGTTTCTTCATAAGGTGGATACCCGCGATGTTGTATAATAGAACCAGGACCGGCATTCCAAGCAGATATGATTAAAGCTAAGTTACCGTTATAATTTGAGTTGTATTTATCAATTAAATAGGTACAAATTAAAATATTAATGGCAGGATCCATTAAATCAGATTCTTTTAAATTCTTTAACCTAGATTCATCAACATGTTTAAAATCAAAACCCATTTTCAACAATTCTCTTGCGGCTGTTCTTCCAGTCTCTATTGTAATTTGAGATAAACCGATTGCATTTCTATTTGATATAGCTTTTGGGTCTGCTGCCGATTCAGCACTTATTAATGCTCTCAAAAAATTTGCATTTACCTTGTACCCTGCTCTTGAGAAAGAAAGTGAAGAAAAGTAACGAATATACTCCTCAAAATTTCTGAGCCTTAACTGAGTCGAGTTTGGAGGAACCTCGTGTGAATGTTTCCGGAGGTAGTCATCCAATAAATTTGTTTTTTTTCTCTGATAAGATGGTTGCGCTGCAACAAAAGATCCTGACAAAAGTGTCAGGATTAAAAAAATCAATCCTATCTTAGTTAAGAAAAAGGTATATTTTTTCATATTTCTGAAGAAATTTCCTTGTTGCACATTCGTTTTATCAATGACATTCAGACTAAACATATCAAAAAGAACTCAATCTTGCACTAACATGCTACGCCTTAGTTATCGTTTTTTTGTTTTTTTATTATTTACGCAGATTCTATGCCAAACTTCTTGGGCTCAGCAGGTTTCTTTATTTACCAAATACACTCCTGCTGTTTATGATTCGGTTCAGTTTAATCCTGATGCTTTTGCCATTGGGGATGTTAATGGTGATGGATATGAAGATTTAATATTAAAAGAATCAGGCAAATTACCAATTGTATTTTATTTTTCCCTTCATAGTACAAGTAATAGTAATCCTGAAGGAATTGGTGAATGGAATTTTGACCTAGATACATTGAGTACAGTTGAGGGTGATTTTAGAATACCTAGAGATACCATTCCAGTTTCTATAAATTCTCTCGGCCCAATTCAGATTTTAGATGGCAAGAACAGTGGAAATAATGAAATCTATTTGCATTATAATGTTTACGATAGACCAGCTGTTTCTTTCAAATTCGATCCCGTTGATGGGGATGTAAATTCAAAAATCAAACAGTCTACAAACCCGGCTGGCTTCGCTTTAACTAGAAACGGCTCCTTAACTTGGACGTATAGTGATTTTAATTACGATGGTTTACTAGATGCTATTCAAGGTTTACAGGTTAACAAAACAGCTCAAAATTTTCTTTTTTATAATGTTTTTAACCAAAACAATAGTTCTTATCAGAGAAATACCACGTCTGATGTTGTATTGAATTACGGTAGAACAGTTGGTTTATATAGCTTCGATTTTAATAACGATGGCTACACAGATGTTTGGGAAATTAATGCCAATTATTCGGGAATTACAGCGCTTCAAGATTTTCTTTACGTTGGTGATGGTACCGATCTTAAATGGAATTCGACTTCTATCTTAAATAGTCAAACAGCTTCACTGGGTGCTGCAATTGGAGATTATGACAATGATGGAGATCTTGATATTTATCAACTTATCGGGGGTTCTTTAAGCGCAAATTATCTTTATCAGAATAATGGAAATTTTGATTTTCAACGAGTTCAGAATAATTTAACACGCGATTTATTAGATTCTCGATCCGCAATGTGGGGTGATTTCAATAATGATGGATTCTTAGATTTGGTAATTGCGGAATACAATGGAACGGGAAATACAGGTGCTTACCCAAACTTATTTATAAACAACGGACCAAATGAAGATGGAACATACACCTTTACTAAAAGAATATTTTCTTCATTTTCAGAGCTCAATTCACAAGGAAATTGGAATAATGTTAGTTTTGTTGATGTTGATCTTGATGGTGACTTAGACATTTTTTTAACAGGAAAACATAAATTAGAACCTGTTCAACTATTTAGAAATAAACTTATTCAAACTAATGAGATTTTAGAATCTCAAAAACAATGGGTTGGTTTCGACCTAATTTCAACAAATTCTTTTACTAAAACCGCATTTAATGCAAAATTAACAGTAAAAGCTACCATAAACGGAGTTCAACAAACGCTTTATAAAGAACTGCAGCTATTTCATGGTTTTCTAGCTCAGCAAAGTAAACTTATTCATTTTGGTTTAGGAGATGCCACTTCATTTCAATTAGAAATTATTTGGCCTAGTGGGTACAAACAAAATCTTTCCTTTGCAAAAAATACGTTAAATAAATATCACACGTTAACAGAACCTGTTGCATCAAGATTATCAATAAGTTCAGTTCAACCCTATTCCCTAACAGCGAATTTAGAAGAATCTAGAATTGATACACTACTGTTTCAAAATATTGGACAGGCAACCTTAACTATTTCATCAGTATCAGCAAAAGCATCTTATTTCAAAATAAAATCGTTTACAAAAAATATTGCACCCAATACACAAGGACTTATCGTTTTAGAAACCTTATCACTTAATAGTGCTGATATTGGAATTAAAAACGATACGCTTCTTATTCAATCAAATAATCTTTCTGGAACATCACGATTTGTGATACAAACTGAAATAGTCTCTCGCCCCGCCCGTTTTAGTAAAATTACTGATGAAATAAATGCGCCTTTTTTAAATGAATTTGGAAGTTGGCAATACCTCTATGCAGGCCAGTTTAATCAACATATTGATACAGACTTGCTCCTTCTTCCTTTACAAAGCAATTCCGAATTATATTACCAAGCAGATAGTGTTTTCAGTAAAAATGATTCTGATTTAATGAATACGATGGGATTACAAAGTAAACACAGTACAATTGGAGATGTAAATCATGATGGCTTACATGATGTCTTATTTGTTAATGAAGGCGCATCTAATGTTCTTTTGGTCTCGGAAGGTAATTCTTATGTAAAGAAAACTATTTCTGCATTCGCAACACCAAAAATTTCTCGATATGCTCAAATGCATGATATTGATGGAAATGGTTATTTAGATTTAATTATTGCAAATAATAGCAGTCAAAAAAATCAGATTATTTTGAATTATTCTGGTACCACATTTTTGGAAGTATCCAAGTCTGATGATGATTTTACAGGTGTCTCTGGATTTTCAAATTTCATTCGAATTGTTGATCTAAATTCCGATGGTTTGGATGATATTCTTGTGGCCGAAACAGATAATCCATTTGGAAATAAAATAATTTATTATCAACAAACAGAGCCTTTAGTATTTAAAAAAAATACCCTTAGTGGCATTACAACAATAAATTTTACGGCTAATGGTATTCATGTTTTTGATAAAGATAATGATAGCGACCCTGATATTTTACTTATTAGCTCTATTAATACGGTTGCTTCTATTTTATTTGAAAACAATGGGAATGGTTTCCAAAAAGTGAATGAAGATGTATTTGAAGCAATTAAAGGCACACCTGGCGATGTTTTAATTACTGATTTTAATATGGATGGGTATCTTGATATTTATTTTTCCGAAACAGATTTTACAGCATCGAATAAACTACTACAATCGGCAGGTGGTTCAGATTACGTAATTATAAAATCTGGCGAGTTAGTTCAATCTGAGAATAAAGCAAGCTATGGGGCAACAATTTTTGATTTTAATAAAGATGCAAAACCTGACTTTTTAATCGCTAATTATTTTGGAGAAATTGAGTTATATCAAAATGATTTAACCGAATACAACCGAGTTGCAATTATACCTTATTCCGTCTACAAAAATGGGAAACAATCTGTCCGACCTGGAACGAAAGTTGAAATTCGAGCTTTTTTTGAGGGCAAGAATCAGCGAATAAGTCAAACTATTGGAACCCAATCACTTTATTCAGAGACCTTGCAAGCCGTTTGGTTTGGATTAGGAGATGCCGAAACTGCTGAATACAAAATTACAATTCCTGGTCTAGAAAAAGTTTTTACTGGTAATTTAAGTATCATTAACGATTATGAAATTATAGAGTTAACAGAAGTATCAGTTGATGAACTTAATCCAATTGAATTACCCAAGAATTTTGTTGTTTCTGATGTTTTCCCCAATCCTTTTAATCCTACAACTTCTTTTAATTTAGAATTACCCCAATCAGGAGCCGTATTTATTGAAGTTTTTAACAGTATTGGGAAGCGGATTTCTTCTACTAAACTTGAACTCGCCGCAGGTTACTACACACACAACGTACAATTATCTCAGAATAGTTCTGGAATCTATTTTGTGAGAGTTACTTTTAAAAATGAAATTTTTACAAAAAAAATGCTTTTAATCAAATAATCATAAACTATTATTAATAAATAAGATAAGATTATTTTTTCTACCAACTTCAAGAAACTTTTTTTGCATTAGCACCTAGTTATCTTGACTAAGAATTAGAATTGACTATTTTAGGGAAATCGTTTGTAAGTTCATTTACGATAAAGTGCTGTTTTTACATATCTATTAAAGATTGACCTAGGATTACAAAATCAACCAAATCTTTCTTTATTGATACAGCATTGAATTTGATTTTGAAACGATATTTAAGATATTTGTGAATTGACTGATGTATCAATTCAAATAAACATTGCTTTTGAACAAATAAAACAGGTATTGTAAGCCCTGTGTAAAAGTACCAAATTCAGATTCATGACAATACCGATAATTATTACGATTAGTATTCTCTTGCTTTTAGCGTATGTATTTGATATTACATCTTCTAAAACAAAAGTTCCTTCTGTAATTCTGCTACTATTCTTAGGTTGGGTTGTAAAGCAGGTTTCTTTTATTTTTTCGATTGTAGTACCCGACTTAGCGCCTATTTTGCCATTTCTTGGTGCTATTGGTCTTATTCTTATCGTTTTAGAAGGCTCACTTGAATTAGAATTCAATAAATCAAAGCTCAACTATATTGGGAAATCATCGATAATTGCTCTAATTCCTATGTTAATATTCAGTTTTAGCTTAGCAGTTGCATTTATGTTTTGGGGGAATGTTGGTTTCAAAATTGGTCTTGCCAATGCTATTCCATTTGCCATTGTTAGTAGCGCTATTGCCATTTCTAGTGCTCAAAATCTATTACCGAAAAACAAAGAGTTTATAACTTATGAAAGTAGTTTATCAGATATTTTTGGAGTTATTTTATTTAATTTCATCACATTAAATGACAACATTGGAACGCAATCTTTTGGGTTTTTCATTCTTGAATTAATTCTCATTCTTATTGTTACTTTCATTACTACGTTGGGTCTTGCTTTTCTACTAAGCAAAATAAAACATCATGTTAAGTATGTTCCCATTATTTTAATCATTGTTTTAATTTATGCCATTTCTGAAGTCTATCATCTTCCCGCTTTAATTTTCATTTTACTTTTTGGATTATTCCTTGGAAACTTAGATGAGCTCAGAAAAAATCCTTTTATTTATCAATTACGTCCTGGTGTACTCGACCGTGAAGTTAGAAAATTTAAAGAGTTAACTGGTGAAATTGCATTCTTAATTCGCTCTTTATTCTTTTTATTATTTGGTTATTTAATTGAGACTTCTGAGTTAATGAATTCCTCAACCATACTTTGGGCTGTTGCCATCTCAGTTGGTATTTTTTCTTTGCGCTTCCTTTTTTTAACTTTTTTCAAACTACCCTTGAGACCTTTATTATTTATGGCACCTCGTGGTTTAATAACCATCTTATTATTCCTTTCCATTCCATTTGCACAACAAATTGAAATTGCGAATAAATCACTCATCATTCAAGTTATTTTAATTACTGCGGGAATTATGATGGCAGGTCTTATAACTCACAAAAAGAAGGATTCTGAAATTAATACTAATGATGATTCTTACTCAATGCTTTAATTCAAAATCATGAAAACAACACTTTCTATAATCTGTTTATATAGTCTCATTTTTCTCTCAGCTTGTAATTCAGGTAATGATTCGAAGAAAAATTCATCCGCTCTTAATGTTGATTCTCTAATTAAAAATATTCAAGTTTTATCTGCTGATGATTTTGAAGGAAGAAAACCATTTACTAACGGAGAAGTTAAAACCATTACTTTTTTGCAAGATCAATTTAAAACAGTTGGACTTGAACCAGGGAATGGTGAGTCTTATTTGCAAGATGTTCCTTTAGTTAACATTTTGGCAACTGCCGAAAAAACGATGACTATTGAATCAAAAAAAGGCAAGTTTACACTAAATTCTTATGATGATTACATTATATGGACCGATAAAACAGACGAGATTATTTCTTTAAACAAATGTGAACTTGTTTTTGCTGGCTATGGAGTTGTGGCTCCAGAACATAATTGGAATGATTATGAAGGATTAGATGTTAAAGGAAAAGTAGTTTTAGTAATGGTTAACGACCCTGGGTTTTGGGTGGACGACTCAACTCTCTTTAAAGGAAATGAGATGACCTATTACGGACGTTGGACGTATAAATTTGAAGAAGCGGCAAGGCAAGGTGCTAAAGGTTGTCTAATTATACATAACACCCGAGCCGCTAGTTATCCCTTCTTAGTTCAACAAAATAGCTTTAATACGTCTCGTTTAATTCTTGATAAACGTGATTCAAACATACCAAATGCAGATGTAATCGGTTGGGTTCCTGAACATATTGCCAATAAATTATTTGAAGTTGCAGGGTATGATTCTACACTTCTTGTTAAAGCAAATAAACGAGGATTTAAAGCAATACCACTCGGCTTACAACTTTCCACAAAAATGAACATTCAATCCACCTATAATAAATCCTATAATGTAATGGGGAAAATTACAGGAAGTAAATATCCTGCTGAAGTTATCATTTATACGGCCCATTGGGATCACTTAGGAATTGGAAATCCTGATGAAACAGGTGATAAAATTCACAATGGTGCATTGGATAATGCAACGGGAACGGCAGCCTTAATAGAATTAGCAAGAGCTTTTAAAGCAATGTATCCTAAACCCGAAAGAACAATTGTACTTTTAGCTGTAACTGCTGAAGAACAAGGCTTACTAGGTTCTCAATATTATGCTGAAAATCCTGTTTACCCTGCGAATAAAACGCTAGCTAATATCAATATTGATGGATTGAATCAGTTTGAGCCGACTAATGACATGATTATTATTGGTGAAGGTCAATCTGATTTAGAAGAACTTTTAAAATCTGTTCTAGAAAATAACAGTCGTTCAATTGCATTTGATGAACATAAAGAAGCAGGTTATTATTATCGCTCTGATCACTTCAATTTTGCTAAAATTGGAATTCCAGCTTTATACACAGAAACGGGTATTGATGTTATTGGAAAAGGAAGAGAGTTCGGCAAGAAATTACAAAAAGAGTACACAGACAACCATTATCATCGCCCATCTGACGAGTTTGATGCTGCAACTTGGACAATGAATGGTGGGATGCAAGATTTACACTCACTTTTCGAAGTAGGTGTTAAGATTGCAAATTCAAAAGAATGGCCAAAATGGCATGATGGGTCTGAATTTAAAGCAATAAGAGAAGCATCAAACTAATATTATATAAACGAAGTGTACCTAATTGGTTCGAGACTTCAGTCTTTTACCAATTAGGCCATTTAGAGATTTTAATCTCTTGTTAATTCTTTTTACATAGCAGCCACTTCTTCAAACAAAGCATCATATTTCCCAATCATTACAGACCAATCTAAGTGTCGATTAATTCCTTGAAGCGTAGATTTGGGTAGCGCCCTATTTTCACCCGATAATATACTTTTCAAAATTTTGAATAAGTGATCTTCATCATTATACATCGTTGCAGCATGCAAAAGTGGCTCGTGCAGAGTTTTTGGGATTAATTCAGGGTAAATTAGACCATTAGGAACGATTGGATGACAGCCGGCATAAATGGCTTCCATTATGGCAACGGAATAAAACTCATAGGTTGATGTTGAAACAACTAAATCAGCTTTATGCAACAGTTTGCAATAGGTTGAAATATCATCAACAAAACCGAAATGAATGATTCTTCTTCCGTAGCGACTCCATGCTTTTTCGAATTCAACGGGTTTATCGTGACGATTATCTCCTGCTAAAATCAGTTCAAAAACAAAACCTGCATCATCTAAACGGTTCATCATTCTAAAAAATTTAGCAGGATCTTTATCTTCTGTCCAACGCTGATTCCATAAAATAACTGGAAGTTTATTACTTTTTCTTGTGTCTGGATGTGGATCAAAGTGCTTTAAAAATATTCCTGGATGTAACACTCTGCTCTTCTTTTGAATTTTATCAATGTGATCTTTTGGTTTGTAATCCGGAAACTGACGCAAAAAATCGGGTAGGGCCTGAAAAAAAGTATCCATGTGAAATTTCGAAGAAAACACCACTTGATCTGCTACTAAAGCACTTAGATAATTGATGTAACTGTAGGTTAATTCTCGTTTTTGCCCAGCCGAAACAGGTTCTGTCAACTGATTTTCGTGCATATACAAAATTACAGGTGTATTCGCAAAACGAGGATTTGTTAAAGCCAAAAAAGCAGTTAGATTAGTTGCACTCGATGCAAAAATGACACAAACATGTTCTTCGTGTTGAAGCGAATATTCGGCCATTGTAACACCTCCACCCATCATTCGCCAACGTAAATGTCGGTCAGGCATGGTAATAGGAATTATTTTATGTGAAGAATGTGTACTTATTCCATTAATAAAGTGCTTGCGCGAACCACCTAAATAAGGTTCTAAAACTAAAATATTAAGCGACATGTATGGCTGATTATTTTTAATTTAATGACTCAAGTTACAGTAAAACCGAGAACTATTTTAAGGAAAAAAACGATAGCATCAATTGAAATGAATCGATTTTCCTTGCTCACTTAAATTCACAAAATATTTTTCCGTTTTTTAATCCACAAATCAATCTTGCTCAATTAAATACGAAACATACTCTTTTAACTTCGAGCCAAGGTAATAAGGTAAATTCATTAAGGTAAATGGTTTTCCTGCCGGAGTTTGCTGTTGTTCGATTGAAAACTTGCCAGCATAAATTCTAATTGCGAAACTATGATCACAAGTATCTATAAATTGATGTAAGGATCTAAGCTTTCCAATCGGTCCAGACTTTATTTCAACAGGAATGGCAATACCTTTAAATGGATAAATTAAATCAACTTCTGCATCGGATTGTGTTTTATCTCGAACCCAAAATACAGGCTGATATTTTGTATCATTCTCAGAACAAATCAATTCTTGCTGAATAATCTGAGGTATTATTGCCCCTTTAAATGCTGAACTAAAATCACTAATGGATAATAATTGAGCTTGAATTTGCAACGAATAATTAATTAAGCCAACATCCAAAAATTGCATTCTTGGTGATTTATTAAAATTTCTTCGAATTGGTAAATCTGTTTCTGTTGTTGGATAAATAAGTTGTACTAAACCTGCATCTTCCAAATTTCGAAACGCTTTTTTCACTTCCCTTGATCGATAATTCGAACCTCCAAAATTTTGTAGTTTTACTCGTTGATCAACAAACATAGAAGCCGAACTTATGACATGTTTAATCACTCGCTGCAATGTGTCATTCATAGCATATTTTGAAACATCATTTATATAACCGGTCCAAATACCTTCATATAACGAGATTAGAGAAGTAATACTTTGCTTTTTTGCATATTCATTTACAATTTCAGGCATACCTCCTACGATTACATATTCATGAAATAATCGGATTAATATAGGATGTGCAACATCTTGGATTGGAGTTACCCTAAGCGAATCAATTAATACTTTTTTATTTAACGCTTCTAAAAATTCTTCAAAAGTAAAAGGATTTAAATAGAGGTATTGAACTCTACCAACTGGAAAACTACTTACATCTTTTAGTGCAAATTCTAATAAAGAGCCTGCTGCAATAACATGTAATTCTGGGAAATCTTCATAAAAATATCGTAATAACTTGATTGCTTTTGGCTGTTCTTGTATTTCATCAATAAATAGCAATACGTTACTGAAGTCTGAAATAAGTACGTTTTTAGTCAATTGAATGGCTTCCAAAATGACTTTAACAGTATCATAATTCTCAAAAAATGATCTGTCTTCTGGTTTTTCTAAATTAAGATAAATGAAATGAGAGTACGATTTTCCGAACTCTTTAACTAGTGTTGTTTACCCAACCTGCCTTGCACCTCTGATAATTAAAGGCTTACGTGTATAAGAATTCTTCCAAGTTACTAATTTTTCAAACGCTAAACGATTTACCATATATACATTTGTTACATAACAAGGGCAAATTAAAGCAAATCTTGTTCGAAAACAAGGGCATTTTTAATCAAATCTTGTCGCAAAACAAGGGCAAACTACAAAAATCCAAAAACAAATCAAAAAGAATCATCAATCTTAGGAACTCAAATTCGGACTTCGTTACTATAAAAAAGGCAGTAGTTTTCGCAAAGAAACGGTCATCCCGTGCCCTGACACGATTCGAAGAACCACGAAGTGCTATCTCTGTCCAATATCATTTTACGCAACAATCACTTTTTCTTTGAATAGATTGGTTCTTAGGCTGAGATGCTGGGTCGAAGCCCAGCATGACCATATAACATCTCTATGAACTAAGCTCATTATGATGTGAATAAGCTCTTGTTTTCA
>Ga0210025_1000678_pt1 | contig 41610 bp, 26 predicted proteins | sample CryGeyme20150102_FD_183989 | JGI IMG/M metagenome (GOLD analysis project Ga0210025, IMG submission 183989) | Groundwater microbial communities from Crystal Geyser aquifers in Utah, USA - Crystal Geyser metaG 2015-0102 (SPAdes) (version 2) | ecosystem: Environmental > Aquatic > Deep subsurface >... | reverse complement strand
ATGGATAGCTTAGTCTGAGAGGATTAAGAGCATGTGTCATATGTTAAGTGGTTGGTACAGATAAAGACTATGGGGTCCATTTTACCCCAATGCTGCATGTAAACGTTTACAGAGGGAGTAGTAGTCTACTACTAGTACTAGCTACTAGTAGTAGTAGTCTATGAGTACTATGAGTACTACTAGTAGTAGTAGTAGCAGCAGCAACTACATCATGATTCACGAGCTTGACTGGAGCAGATCGTTTTTTTTCACCTCTCAAATCACATGTTTTACTCAGTCGTCCTCATACTACTTTCCATCTGGCAAATCATTTCATTTTTGTTTCGGCAAGCAATAAATTGAGGGGACCAAGACTGTTTTAAGTTTTAAAAGTATTGATCGTGGTATGGCAGAAGGCCAGGTTGGAGGAAACGGGTGATATCTGATCATGATGAGCCCTCTGGTAAACCCACTCTCAAATCAGGCTTTGTGTCGAATTTTTTTGAGGCGACAGGTCTACTATCGGTATTACAATTATTATCGACAGGGAAAACGCGCCGTATCAAGCACAGCCGTGTGCTATCATCAAGATAAGCAGCGGAGACCACCCTTTGTTGTGTTAGGTCTTCCAACGACAGCAACGACCAAACAAATCAAAGCTTCGTTTCGAAGGGTACGTCTATTCAAAGTTAAGAAGACCAGGTAATTGATACCAATGTGAAAGAACAGACTCATTTTTCATTTACCCATCCGGGATATTTTTCCATATAAATTTTGCAGTTAGCACTACAGCATCATCCTGATTTGAATAATGCGTCTGATTCCAACACCGATTTCACAGAAATCATACATGCCTATGAACAACTTATGGATCAACGTGGCAACAGTATAGGTGCACTAACACCGGGAAACACAAAACTAGCCTGGTCATGTGAGATTTCATCCATCCAAGAGTTACAAGACGATTCGAGGTTGGAGATTCATCCCATTTGGCTGCGGTACGAAAATGACGATGGTGATAATGGCACGGATTGTCCCAAGAAGGATGCTTCGCCAAGTGGAACCCATTTGGATCACGCTGTATCAATTTCGATTCACCCTGATAGCTCAGTCACAGATCTCAAGCACGAACTTCTTATGTTATACGACAAACGTTGGAACTTGGAGTCGCGACGAAAAGATCGATATTGCTTGCCGATTGGGTGGGAACTTGTCACTGCCTATTCCTCGGACAGCTGTGACCGCAGCAGTAGCAGTAGCAGTAGCAAGACTCTGACAGTCTTGGGAAATCACGACTTTGTGAAGCACACCTACAACATTCCGTCGGATACAATTATGTACGCTGTTATTCAAAAGTGATGGTTGGTCAAGAAAAAATCAAGGTTGTATGCTTTAAAGATCTGTATATTCAAAGGTAAAAACGGGAAATTCACCAGTAATTGCAATATCAGTCGAACAAGTCGAATGCATGATTTTCCCCATTTTATCTCGTGCGTGGGTCTGTATATATTTTTTGGTACGTTGAAGGCCGGCAGCAGCACATATTCTCAATTCTGAATCATTCCATAGTATACACTTTCCAATACATCCACACTAGCTGTTTTGTTGACCTGTTGTGGCTTTCTCAAAATATGATTCACTTTCTGCGAATAAAGCAGGTTTGTTTTCGCTACCAGCAGCTTTGCCAACTTGTAAATTCTTGGCAGTCTTATCTGCGGCCGCAATCTCAGCTTTTTTGTCTTGGGCATCTCCTCCCATGACCAGGGTCGGTGCCAAATTCTTGTAATTAACCCCTGGTAAATTTGCTATAACTTTCGGTTTTGCCTTGGTATTGGGACTCTCCGGCAGTGGCACAGCCTGTTTTGATTCAACCTTTTCCCATTGCTTTCCAACGGGGTGGCTCTTCAAAACGTTCTTGTTCTTCCGACTAAAGCGGCCTCCCTCGGCCAGTGCGCCTTCAAAGAGAGATGGGACTTCAGGGTTCGGTAGTAAGTTAGGTTTGTCTGACATTCTGATTATGGAGTACTCTACTCGATTACTACTGAATGAAGAGTTAAAATAATTATTTGCTCTCGTTTTTTTCTCAGTTTTGTTAATCTTGACTTCCTGTCTTGCCAAGACTAACTTTGAGCACCCTGGGCATGTTCCCCCCCAGAATACAGTACCACTAGCTAGTACTACTACTACTAGAGGTACTCGAGTACTAACAATTACGAGTGGTAAGGATGTTGTCAGATTCAGATTTTTCACACCCTAGGAGCCAATGCAAGATGGAACAGCCACTGCTATCCTAAATTTCCTCCTACAAAAATAACAATTGACGTGCGAGTGTTTGTCGACAATTGTCTGGAGATCCTCAAAGTAATTTTTTCGAATTTTGATACCAGTATAGTCAACACCACGGTTTTGGATCTAATAAAAAAAAGCCACTGTATTCGTATCTTGCGCTGCGACTTATTCGAGCTGCTTTTTAGTGCTGTTACGGGTAGGGTACCTGGTAGCTGATTTTATTGTTTGATAAAAAATTTAGTGTGTTGTTGCTGTGTTCCCCTATTACTACGTACTCGAGTACGGTACTAGGTACGGTACCAACACTACTACAACGTACAGTAGAATCAAGTTGGGGGAAAGCGAAGGGTCCTAGAATCAAACCAAAAGGACATCTTCAAACCTCAAACCTAATGAACCGTGACGTCTTTTTGTATTATTCTGAGCTGAATATATTCTCTTCCCCGTCCATTCAATCATTTTCACTTGCGTCACTTCGGTTGTAGGCTAATTTTACGATTGGCGTTCTTTAAAAGGTCATAAGCCAAGATAATGTACGGATACCTGGTAGGATAGTCAATAAAACATTTCGAAAATGCTACGTCACGTAAGAATCATTGCCTTTCTAAAAATTCGTCTCATCTCCACGTATGTGATGTAACTGTCGTCACTTGAAGGGGTATCCACATTCGGCTTCCACAATCCACCAGCGCCTCTGAAGCTGGCGTTGTACCAGTACCTGGTACTGGTACTAGTGTATCTACTAGGTACTGGTACCTGGTACCTGTTAGAAGATACAGCAACTCGCTACTACCAGTACCTGTTAGCATCTACAGTGCTAGTAGGTATTGGGACTACGTAAAGGTACTTTTCTAATAGCTACCAGTAGTCTACCAGAAGGGGGCTAGTACGCTTGTAGAATTTCTCCGTCCGCGAAAGAAAAATCGCTGTTTTGAGAGAAGCAGTAACTTTGGCAACCTCATACAAAGCTGCAAAGTGAATCAAGACATTAGCTTTAGTAGATCACTTCAACAAGTCATCCATCAAGAGGCGTGCCATCCACTATCAGGAAAACTTTTTATCTCCCTTGCTGACTGAAATTTACTGAAGTTTTTGGCGCGCGCATTGACCTCTCAATGGCGTCTACTTCACAAAACCGAGCGAATGCAGTAGGAGCTGTTCCTGTTCCTGCTGTTCCTGCTGCTCCTGCTGCCGCTGCCGCCGTCTTCGATGAGATTAAAAAGGCTGATGCACCTCCTCTGCATCCTCTACAGCGGTACCTCCAAGTGGAGCAGGAGTACAGTCAAGCAAGGGACCATTTGGCCATGAAGGCCGAAAATGCCCCAAACCTCGTCTGGCGAGAGATGGTGTGCAAGTGGGGCTACGATGTCGTCGACATGATGGGAGAAGATAGAAATATCGTTTACGCGGCGATGAACATTCTTGATCGCTTTTGTGCGGTTGCATCGCCTGTGCTCATGAGCGAACAACGCTACGAGTGTGCCTCCATGACAGCTCTCTTTGTGGCAGCTGGGGTCACCATGGGAGGGACATCTACCGGTAACCTTCAAATGATGGACTTGATTAACATGAGTAGAGGCAGCGTAACACTTCAAGATATAATTGACATGGGAAGAGAAATGATGCGTGTCCTGACTTGGGGTCGAAGGTTCCTCACACCCTGCGACTTTCTCCGGGCTATGCTCTCATCTCTGCCGTCGTCAGTCACTAAGGAACAAAAGAGGACACTCTTTGAGTCAGCATCCTTTCTCGTAGAGATTTCGGTGTGCGACATTTACTTGTCGCGTATTCCTGCCTCTCAAGTAGCCTTCTGCGCCATGCTGAATGCTTCTCGGACCGAAGAAATCATGTCTAAATTTGAGACGGATGAGTTCTGTCGAGCGATACAAGACCTGTCATCTTTGTCACTGGATGCAACCTCTCTCAAGACGCGAACAGTCCGAGCTCGATTAGAATCAGTCTACCGCAGCATTGACGAAAATCCAGAAGGTGAGGATGATAGCAATGGCGGCAACAGCTACAGCACGTTGCATTATATCTCGGACAACGAAGAAAACGAGGAGGAAGATGATGCGCCTTCGTTGAGTAAAAGGCAACCAGCCGTCAAGTCAACCTTGTCCTACCAATCTCATCTTTCAAGTCTAGTGACGAGCCCCTCGAAGACCGTATTGGCTGCATGCGCAAGGGCGTCCTCTTCAATCTTGGAGACTTGTTCTGGAGCCGATGCGTCAATGCGACAAGTCTGTGTGAGATCGGCTGTCAACTTTCCAGAGCAAGAGCGACCACTGAAGCGACCAAGGTGCTAGCTGGCTGCTCTTGTCTTTCAATCATCAAATACATCACTCAGCCATAAATTTGTACATGCATTCCTAATCCAACAATTGTAATTAACCAGACGAAAACAATCGACCCACCGAACTCATCAAAGAATGCTCGAACAGAAGCTATTACTGAGCTTATGTCGCATTCATTCATTTTGACGGGCTACTCTTGAACGAATATTCAAGCCCAATACATACAAACTGCCAGAAGTAGAAATTTTGAGCTATACATCCACGAATGCATACACTTCTACTATGAACATAGGCGAAGGATAAAGAAAGTTTAGAACGTCTAAGTCATAAAGCATCACTCTTCCATTGCTTAGCACAAGCCATCACTCTTCTAGGCCATATCAAGAGATTCTATTATCAAATCCTGTACTAGAATAATTTTAGCCAGATCCATGTGCCGGAGAAAACTGTTTTTCTTTTTTGAAGGGTTACAAGCCCTTGAAAAACTAAGGCAGCTTATCAAATGCAGCTTGAAAATTCAGCTGTCTATAAACAGCACAGCCATTGCGCGCCCTTTTCTTGAGAAATCATGTTTGGCCATCTATCCGCAAAGCTTACAAAAGACTCGCCAGAGAATTTCGACAACTTCAATTCAAACTACTTGTACTTGCAGTGAACAAAGCTCGGCGGCGTTACAGCTCTGCATGGACATCTTCATGCTCTCCAAAGGTTGCCGTGATTTTGTGGTCAATATAGTGGTCCTTGTTTTTGGCGTTATAAAGACGGAAGCTGTGATTTGGATAGGTGATGTCGTGGTAGGTCTCGCCTTTGGGGATGAATGCCACTTTCACCTCATCTCCATCATGTGCTTTCCAGTAAAGAAAGGTATCCATTGTTGTCGCATGAAATGATACCTTTACGTGAATATCCTCTTCTAAGTCCTTGTTACTCAAAAAAGCCTCTATAGTGTGCGCCATAGATTCGACTTGAAAATCGGTAAGCTCCGGTATTGTTGCCAAATCCATTGCTGAATTTTCCTGTAGTCGGCTAAGTTTGCTCGTCTGCGGTACAACCGAAACTCCATGCTGAATCAACCACGCCAAGATGGTTTGAGCTGGTGAAACGTCTCTTCCATTTGGCGTGCTCTCAGAGAGCTCTGATGCAGTCTTTAGCAAATGATGATATGCGTTCGGCAACTTGTCTTGATTCAAAACAATGCTTTTCATAACATTGTGCACTTGAATGTGAACCCCGTTTTCGTGACAATGTCGAATCATCAAGGGATCGTACAAGAGTGTCCAAATGTTGGTTTGCAGAATGTGAGGTTCTACCTTAGCATGTGCCGTCAATTCTTGTAAGTCTCTCAAATGAAAGTTGGCAACGCCGATACTTTCCACAGTGTACGTATCTGACAGATAGGCTTCCTCTAAAGCTCTCCAGCTACCTTTCCATGCATCTTTGTTCAAATGGGGTGGAGAGCCTGCTTTTTTAACGTGATCTGGCGTCTTTTCTTCGTCCTTTTCACAATTCATCCACGAAATAGTGTCGTAGCATCGAGGCCACGCCAACAGTATATGTAATTTTAAATCCACTCTCGGATTGCTACTGGCCTCCTTTAATCTTGCAACGGATTCTTGTATTGATATCTTTGTGCGTTCGTATCCAAGATAGGTGTACCACACTTTTGTTACCACGTGGATGGTTATCCTTTCTTCGCTGCTAGCGTCTGCCATGCTCCTAATTCCTCTGTTTATTCCGTCTGCCACCAAGTGTTCATTATTGCTAAGATGTGACGTATCAATCATTCGAGTTCGTTTGTCGTCTTTAACTGCAGATGCCACCATCAGCGGTACTATGGAAGCCTCCAAGTTACCCACACCCAGTCCTATCAAGGGCAGCGCATTATTATTGGACAAAAGAACCACAGGAACACCCTGTTCGACAGCCAATTGTTGATGTATAGCATCCTGAACAGCATCCGCCTTCTTGCCACCTACTCGGTCTGCCAATCTTTTCCAAAACTGACACGAAACTTGCTCCACGGTTAGCAATACTGCTAAAAATAAAAATATCCTGGACAATGAGACTCTGGTATTGGCCCGAGAAGTATATTTTTGCCGACTGGGCATCTTCAGTTGGTGCATGTTTCTGGGATTATTCGTAAATAGACAAGTATTCGTCTATCGACTACAGTGCCGACAAGTTCAAGGTATGTCTGCCGGAATATAGATTCGGGATTCGGATAACGACAGAAACCTCAGATGGGGCGAACTTTAGAACTCCCACTTAGCTGGACCAGCAGTCGAAGCCAGCACAAGTCACTCTCCTATGTTTGTCTTTTCGGTTTTCGGGGGTGATTTGATGGAATAAAGTACCAGAATGAGTGAATAATCACTACTTCCTCTCGCCCAAGTGGTACCAGTAGTAACTTGGTTTTCGTCTATGGTGATGAGGCCTGATATCCAAAATTTTAAAAAATCGGCATTCAAATGACTCGACCTAATCAGACTGTAAAATCCTGAACGTTGTTATCGACCACGAAGATTCATCAACATTATTATTTCAGTAGTCTAGACTACCTGGTACCAGGGGTACTGGCTTGGTATTGTCGTAGACTACAGTACCCTGGTACCCTGGTACCACTTACCAACCAACTACTACTACGGTAGCTAGCTACCGGTAGTACGTCAGCTCGAATTTTTTTAAGCCTCATCATAACCCTTTTCATCCAAAGAACGGGGAGAGGTGCACTGAGCGAGCACGCACACAGAAAAAGCAATAAAGGGTTAGTCATCTCTGTGCACAGGAAGTGCATAAATAAGAAGTGTTACTTTTGTCAAATTTTGTCTGCTGGTCAAAATCTTCGAGAATTTTTTTGACTACTAGTACTAGTACATAATAAGAATAAATAATAAATGATTGAAAAAACTATAAAATGTTTACTACTGTACCAGTATGTACAAGACTCTGGTACTAGTTTCAAAACCTTCACACTGGAGTAGCCGGAACGCAATGGCCAATAACAAAAACAGGAGCAAAGAAGTATTTAAGCAACCTGCTTGGCAGCCTCTTCGCGTTCCAAAAGTACTCGCTTGTAATCGTGTGGGAAAACCTTGACAAAGTTTCCGACCTCAGTGTCCCAATTGTCGAGAATGGCCTGTCCGACATCACTTCCAGTCATATCGACGTGCTCCTGGATGAAACCACGCACTTCGTCCTTGTTCTCGGGAGTATCGATGGTATCCAGGCCGACAAGACCCATGTTGCAACGCTCAGGGAACTTGCCTTCAGGATCGTAAATGTAGGCAAGACCACCACTCATACCGGCGGCAAAGTTACGGCCAGTTTCGCCTAAGCACACCATATTTCCTCCTGTCATGTACTCACACCCATGGTCACCGAGTCCTTCAACAACAGCGAGAGCACCAGAATTTCGGACACAAAAACGTTCTCCGGCCTTTCCTCGGAAGAATGCTTTTCCAGATGTAGCTCCGTAGAGGCACACATTTCCGACGACAACGTGCTCAGATGGTTTGAAGCCACCGGTTACGACTTCCGGTCGCGGATAGATAGCCATCTTGCCACCAGAGAGACCCTTTCCAGTGTAGTCATTAGCATCTCCCTCGACAGTCAGAGTCACACCTTTGGCGAGAGTGAATCCCAATGATTGGCCACCATGGCCGTTAAGCTTGAGGTGGATAGTGTCGTCGGGAAGACCTTCCGCGCCGTACCGACTGGAAATTTCATAAGAAAGCATGGTTCCGAGTGTGCGGTCAAGATTGCTAATAGCCGCCTCAATGACAACAGGCTCCTTGTTTTCGAGAGCACCCCTAGCCTTTTCAATAAACAAATTATCAATCTTTTTATCGAGGCCGTGGTCTTGAGTTGTGCGGTTTATAATACCAGCAGAAGGGTTTAGTTCCGAAGCAGGAGTCAAGAGCGGACTCAGGTCCAATCCTCGGCTCTTGTAGTTCTGAGCACGCTTATTGACTTCAAGGTGTTGAGTTTGGCCGATCATGTCTGCCATGTTCCGGTATCCGAGCTTGGCCATGATCTCGCGTACCTCTTCTGCAAGGAAGAAGAAGTAGTTGATAACATGCTCAGGCTGACCAGAGAACTTGCGGCGAAGCTCTTCGTCCTGAGTAGCAATACCGACAGGACAAGTGTTCAAATGACACTTTCGCATCATGATGCATCCCAAGGCAATCAATGGGGCAGTGGCAAAACCGTATTCCTCCGCTCCAAGAAGTGCGGCAATTGCAACATCGCGTCCAGTCTTGAGTTGTCCATCAGTCTGAAGCTTTATACGATCACGAAGACCATTCAACACCAGTGTTTGCTGAGCTTCCGCAAGGCCAAGCTCCCAAGGTAAACCGCATCCCTTCACACCCGTCCAGGCAGCTGCACCAGTACCACCATCATGTCCGCTGATAGTAATGTGGTCCGACAAGGCCTAACGATAAGGAAATGATGAAGGAATAATACTGTTAGATACTCGGGTAGCAAAAAGCACCGGATGCAAACCCCATCTCAGGGGTGCCAATAATAACATACCTTAGCGACACCTGCAGCGACAACACCAACACCAACCTCAGACACGAGCTTTGTAGAAACCTCACCGTTTGGCTGGGCATTCTTCAAATCGTGAATAAGCTGAGCAAGATCTTCAATAGAGTAAATATCGTGATGAGGAGGAGGCGAGATAAGTCCAACACCAGGAGTGGTGTGTCTGTTCTGCGCAATATATTCAGATACCTTGAAACCCGGAAGTTCTCCTCCTTCGCCGGGCTTGGCACCTTGTGCCATCTTGATTTGGATTTGATCGCTATTGGCAAGGTATTGAGACGTGACACCGAATCGTCCTGAAGCAACCTGCTTGATTGCGGAACGTCTGTCGTCCGCGAAACGAGCTGGATCTTCACCACCTTCACCAGTGTTCGATCTTCCGCCAATCTTGTTCATCGCCTTGGCAAGTGTTTCGTGGGCTTCTTGACTAATAGAACCCAAAGACATGGCTCCGGTAGCAAATCGCTTTACAATCTCACTGACGGGTTCGACTTCATCCAGTGGGATTGCCCGAGAAGGGTCATACTTGAATTTAAGTTGACCACGAAGAGTCACCTTTTTATTCTGCTCGTTTGTTAGTCGCGAGAATTCTTTAAAGGAATCACGAGAGTTGGTTCGTGCTGCAATTTGCAGGTTTACCATAGTACCAGGTGTGTTAAGATGGGCTTCACCGCCATCACGGAAATGAAACTGACCATCGCTTTGAACAAGCATGTGAGTGTCGAAAGATTCGTGAATTGGATAAGCAGCTTCGTGAAATTTCTCCATATCACGATAAAGCGCCTCGAAGTCTGTACCCTGAATTCGGGTAGTTGTTCCGGTAAAGCAGCGATCCACAACCTCATCGGCAAGTCCAACGGCTTCGAAAACCTGAGCAGCCTTGTAACTTTGGAGAGTCGAAATACCCATCTTACTCATGACCTTCAGAAGGCCCTTTGCAGCAGCATTTCGATAGTTGTTGTAGAGTTCATCGTCGGTGTATTCTCGCTTGGCTTTGGCCTCAACCATACCTTCTGCATTCATCTTGCAAATTGACTCGTAGGCCATGTACGGACAGACACCGTCGCAACCAAAGCCAAACATTGTTGCAAAATCGTGTACTTCCTTGCAATCTCCGGCCTCCGCAAAAATGGCGGCTTTTGGCCTTTGCTTAGTCTTCAGCAAGTGCTGGTGGACAGCTCCAACCGCCAGAAGCGAGGGCAGGGCCATGCGGTCGGGACCTGCAAAACGATCGGAGAGAATGACACCCGAAACTCCTTTGTCGCCAAAGGAACCCTGAATGGCATCAGCACTCTCATCGCAAATTCGTTCAAGAGCCTTTTCGTAGTAAAAAGATAAAATTGTGAGATTATCTGAAGGCGAAACTTTTAGCACTACACTTAAAATATGCATTTCTTACCTGAAGCATACCATCGACTCCACTACCGGCTGGGAACGTGACATCCACGGTATGAGTGTTGAAAGCAACGGCTCCGTCTGGCTTCTTGTATTCGTGATTCTTGAGAGTCGCCATCTCATCAAGAGTCAAGACAGGATGGCGGACGACCAGACGCTCGCAATGTTTCTCCGATGGGTCAGCCAGTAGATTTCCCTCTGGACCAACAGGGCATACGACACTCATGACAATTTCCTCGCGAATAGGGTCAATGGGTGGATTTGTCACCTGGGCAAACAGCTGCTTGAAATAGTCATTCACTTGGCGAGGCTTGTCAGATAAGACAGCAAGGGCGGCATCGTTTCCCATGCTTCCAAGGGCCTCCTTTCCGCCAACAGCCATGGGAAGCAAAAGCATTTCTAGTTTTTCACTGCTAAAGCCAAACATATTGAGCCTTCGATTCGTTTGAGAAAAGTCCATTGGTTCGCGCGTGGTTCCGACGCTTTCAGTCCAGTTAGATAAATCCATCATTCCCTTCTCAACCCACTCAGCGTAAGGGTGCATGGTAGCAACTTGCTCTTTAATTTCGTCATCCGGTACAACACGTTGAGTTTCGAAATCTACCAAGAACATCTTTCCGGGTTCCAATCGGTGCTTTACCTTGACCTCCGAATCGGGTAGCTCCGGGCAAACACCAATTTCAGATGACAAGACAACATGGTCATCCTTTGTCACGTAGTAGCGGGAAGGACGAAGACCGTTACGATCAAGGGTAGCTCCAATGTAGCGTCCATCGGTAAAAGCAACCATGGCAGGACCGTCCCAAGGCTCCATAACACAAGAATTGTATTCATAAAATGCCTTCTTGGTATCCGACAAGTTGAGGTTGTCTTGCCATGCCTCGGGTATCATCATCATGACGGCTTCGGGCAGAGTTCTGTTAGATGCCTTGGTCAAAAGTTCCAAAACGGAATCAAAATTACCAGAGTCACTCATGTTGTCCGAAGTGGCAGGTAGCAAGAGACCGGTATCATCCTTGAAAATGGGAGACTCCATAATGCCACCGCGACTGTACATCCAATTTTTATTTCCGGTAAGTGTATTGATTTCTCCGTTGTGGCACATCATGCGGATAGGTTGGGCACGCTCCCAAGATGGGAATGTATTGGTAGAGAATCGCGAATGGACCAGGGCCAAATGGGACAGAAAGGTAGGATCTTTCAAGTCCAAATAGTACTGAGAGACCTGTTCTGGTGTTAACTGACCCTTGTAGGTAATGTGCTGCCCCGAGAGGGAGTTGACGTAAAATCCACTCTCAGGTCCCAGCATGGAAGCTGCCTCATCTTCGGCCATTTTACGAACCCTCATAAGCTCCTGCTCAAACTTCTTTTGAGGCAAATTCTTGGAATTGAGCACAAAGAGTTGTTCTGTAATGGGCTCGGAATCCAAAGGATCTTTTCCAAGCATTGTATTGTCAACAGGAACAGGTCTCCATCCAAGTGTTGTAAGAGAGCGCTCCTTGATCAGACGTTCCAAGATTGCCTTACAGTCGATTATCTTGTCATCCTTATCGCTACCTGGAGGGAAGAAAATATTTCCAACAGCGTATTTGCCAGGTTCGGGCAATTCAGTGTCGAAGATATCCTGGGCCTTGGTACGCAAAAAAGAGTCTGGCATGCCAAAAAGCATACCTGATTGCACCAGAGAGTCAAATGTAAGGACGTTCCCGTTAGTCAACTACGGCGAGAGAAAATAGAGGGAAAAAAACATTTACGCAAATTGAACCACTTCAATCGCTTTCGACTTTCGACAGTTAACACCGAGCAATCGATACACTTACCAGCTCCGTCTCCCGAGGAAGGATCAGATCCGCACCCTCCGCGATGAGCCATGCGAACTAACATCTCGTCAGCAACTTCTACGACGTGACGAGAAGGTGTCGACTTGAGCGAGGCAATTAGACCGACACCACAATTTTCTTTTTCGTTTGTTGGATCATAGAGCACCTTGGGATGCTCGCTGGCTTCCTTTCCAGTTCGCAGCTTGAGGACGCTTTCGGTGGTGTACTGGAGGCTGGCAGGTCGAAAGATGGGGGAGTTTCGCATAGCGGAAATCACACGAGAAGTACGAGGAGAGGTGAGTGACGTAATGGCACGCCGGGAAGTCCGTCGCAGTGCCTGTCGAGAGGCAAATCGAGTTGAGGGGATCATTTTGATGTATCGTATGTATTTGCACTTGCTGTCGAATGCTACTATATTATTATCAGAATGTTCTATTGGCACAAATAACGAGTTTACTGAAATAATATAAAAAGAGATGAACAACGAGAGACGTGTGATAAAGCAATTGCCTTCTTTACAGCTTCTACAGGTGGCTGCAATTGTATTAAAAAAATTCTGACGGAGGAGCGAAGGTCCAAAGTTCCTTTCTGCAAGAATTTTTTGATGGAAGAAGAGCGTGCAGAAAGTTCACAGGATACGCACACGCGCGGAGGGACAGACCGAAGATATCAGAGAGCTCCACTGGACGCACATTGATTACTGGTATGTACTTGATGGCATTGATTCATAGAGGACATCGATCTCGTACCCTACTCTACCCTGGTAACTCTCTAGCTACCACTACGTACTGGAGTACTAGCTAGCTAGTAGTAGCAGAGCACTACTACTGGGCAGAAAAATCCAGCTACGAGTAGGTAGATGTATGATAGCTTTCATTTATTATTGCTGTTGATTTTGATGGCAAAAGTCTATTGCCGTTGCAAACTTGTGCAGTGTAGCCACCAGTGTCGCAAGCTCCACGCGATCCAATTTTGATACATCTCCTCCTTGGCCGGATTCGCCTACCAGAATGCTCAAGGCTGTTGCCAGACCCATGGTCGAGATTTTGCCGTGCAGTCGACACTTGTTGCATTGAACGCAATTCATTATGCGAACCAAGTCTCGTGATCTCATTCGCGCTTGCCACAGCGTTGCAGTTGCTGCATGGTCTGCTTGGGCATGCGCGGATAATTTGGAAGAAGCCACTGCCACAGCAGCATCGTTCAGAAGTGGGTCTGCAAAGATAGCTTGCAATTCATTGCCGGCATCACTCTCAATTTTACCAGATTGAACGTCTTTCATCAGCGCATCTTTTGCTTTGTTGGCTGCTTGAAGCACGAGCATGTAGCTAAAATATAGATTCTCCATTGCTTTGGGGTTTTCTCCTTGTGGACTGATGCGCCGTTGGAATTCCGCACTAGGGTCTCGCCACTTCTTCTCATCGCTAAAGCTTTCACCACTGTCAACTCTTTCCTGGATACTTCTAGTCACTTGCGCTGAGATCATTGTATGTAATCCTGAGACTGCTTTGTTAAAATCTGCTTTCCAGTGGTCGTCGTCGTACCCGTATCCTTCGAAACAAATCTTGCTGTGAATATAATGCCACACTTCTCGTCCATCGTAGCCAGTGTAACCCTCGGGGAAAACAGCAGTGTCATAGTAATCTTCGCTGGGCATATCCCAGCGAGACCAACCATCCAATTCGATATCAGCTTCTTTCTCATCCACCACCTTAATCTTGTCGGGAACCTGTAGAGGAAGATGGATTAGCAATGAGCATAAAAATCTCAACTATTGAGTACTGGAATACTGTACTCTGAGCTCCGAGTAAACTGACTGCCAACTGCCAACACTACGGTACACAACAAGGAGGAAATTTTCTCACCTCATCTTCGTCCACGGGATAAATCTCACAGGATTCACTGTAGCATTCGAACAATTCTTGAGGCATGTACTCGCAGCTAGCTAGAATGTCGACGCTGAACAGACGAAAGTATAGGCTGTTGCTGCGTAATCTTGTTAGCTTTTCGTACAAGGCTGGATTGGCGGCATCAATGGCGGCGATTCCAGGCAGAAGTTCCTCGTTCGAAGATACCGTGCTCATCTGCAATAACAGCGTTGGGTGACAACACGAGTCCCGTCTCGAAGATGCAAAGGGCGCTGGCTGTAGAAATCCGCTGCTGAATCCCATCAAGCAGGTTAACGAAGTAATGGAAATTAGGAGGAGGGATCTCATGATCATGATGGACTGGACACTGGACACTGGACTGCCGCTAGATGCTAGATACTTGCTACGAAGAAGGATGGATATAATTGGTGTTCCTGGGGTGGTAGTTAGGTAGGTGCTTTACCTTTGGTAACTATTAGCAACTGAACTGACAAGGTGGGGCTGGTGGTGTATGTTTAAAATCCGTCCCAAAATATTTCTACGGTAATCTTTGTTGTTGTTGTTGTTGTTGTTGTTCCCATTAAATTATTTTGTGTCTGTGGCAGATCTTCATTCTTCGCATCTGAGTTTCTTGCGTCATTGGACTTACAAAGGACAGACGCACACGGCAATATTCCGCGCATGCGAGCAACCGGCAAAACAGAGCACGTCGAGCAATATCCTTCCAGTTGACGCTATTCTGGGCGTTGCTGAAAGTTTACTCGTTGAGACTGCAACAGACGATATGTATTGTAGTTGGTTCAGCGTCGATGGCTGCGATTGTTCCCAATGTCATGATAAGAAGATTTTTATAATATCATCAAGATCGACCGACCGACCGAGCAACCAACCGGCTTGAACTACACACTGTCCAGAATGATAAAGCCAATCCTACTTGCTACCATGCAATGGCTTTTTGCAGTCATATAATTTCAGAGAGTACTAGTAGGCACTAGCTAGTAGCTACTAAAAAAAACTAGAAATCTAATCTACGGGGATCACAACTATGGCGCCCGCAGGGCGCCAAGGTTACCCGAGGGAGTATTATTACTCCGAGTATTTGTTAAAAGAAACGCATTATTTTGAAGCTGCATAAAGTCAAGAGCGTAACCCTACCGATGAGACATCGAGTCACTGGGTAATTTTTTTTATCGCTGAAGCACCCACCCAGACAATAAATCGACTCGCGACTCAATACTTAAAATGGGATCATGAAGAAGAACATCAGAGAAGCAAGCTGTCAAAGTTGAGACCAGACAGGCAGAAGGCAGAGGACGAACAGCTTTTTTCTTCCGAGATATGCAAAAAAAATTGGTTCGAAATAAATGATACAGATCTTTCGTTAGTAGAAATTCCGAAATTCCCATCAACTAAAATCCACAATTTTCGTTCCTCGAGAGTAATCCCATCATCATCACCACCAACAACAAAAACGACAACAGAATAACTACAGTACAAGCAGCATGACTTCCTACCGCATCCTCCTTGCCATTTTTGGCGTTGTTGCTCAGTTGACTTCTTCTACGGCCTTTTCTGCCCGTTCCGTTTCTCGTCTTTCCAGCACATCGACATCGACTGCTTCACGAACTACCAGTAGCACTTCAAGAACTACTAGTACTACTCCTTCACGAATCTTTCAACTCGACGCCACGGCCTCCAGCATTAGTGAACAGGAAGCTGCCTACATGATGGCCAAGGCCCGTGAATGTGCCTTTAGTGATAGCTGCAGTATTGAAGAATCCAATGCTAGATTGCACGATGTGCTCAACATTCAAGTGGCCTGTGCAAGTGGCACTGTGGCCGGACATGATATCTGCGACGATCAACTAGAGGCGACCGAAATTGTGGCCAGACTGCGAGATCACGTAAAAAGTGGGAAGCATGGATTGACGTGAGTTACAATGTTCATTGATTTTGGAGGAAAAAATGCCCGTGCATAATAATGGAGATAACTGTAGCTCACCGATTCTCGCTTTCATGTGTAACCCCGTTGGACCAAAACCATCAAAAAACAATGCACAACGCACTCTCATACCATACATTGAAATTGCGACCACAGTGCACGTCAGCAAGCCCTCCAAGGACTCCTTCCCATTGCTTTCTTTGCGCTCACTTGTGCCTCCATGGTCCTCGCCGGTGCTGCCAATCCCAATGTCGACATGATTACACCCCAAGAGATCCTTTGGGCCGCTCGAGATGGATACCTTGATGATTTGGTCCACCATTTCATGACCAATGGAGGACTTCTCGTATCGGATGCAAATATAATTCCACTGACAAACCAAGAGTGGATGATGGCGGCCAGGGGAGGATACCTCGATGACATGATTCATCACTGGATGCAAAATGGTGGTCTCTAAAAATTTTATCACCTGGACTGACTTGTTTTTTACTGCAGGACTGTACCTCGTACTGAACTAGTCGGAGCAGTTGACTCAAAAGACATGCATGCAACAATTTTCGAAAAATAAAAACTGAAAAATCAATATTATTTGTATTGTGCTCTCTCTAAAATAACTTTTTTCTACTTATAATGCTTCATTCATGATTATTAGTCATCGCCTTCCCAACGATACTTGGTCTTGGCGCGCGTGTTCCTTACGGGATCAGCCTGTTGGATGTCGGCCATGGGTTGATCGTAGACGCGCTCGGCAAACAACCGGCGAATGTTCATGGCAGTCAGCTCATCAAATGAGGCAGCAGTACTATCTGCCGTCAGCAGATCATAGCGAGGAAAGGCGCCCACGACAGCCACGCTCCTCATTTCCAAATCGTGTGCTGCCACAGAGGATTGGGGACTCGAATCAAAAACGACACAATGATCGGGACGACGTTCGACACGAAGAGCAGCTCCCAGGAGCTGGTCAACCTCGCGAACATAATTGTTACTCGCTGTCACGCGCTGCCTGGGACCAACGAGCGAAGATAATCCGGACACTTCCAATAAGACATCTACTTGCTCTCGGCTCATGTGAGATACTATAGCGCATTGCATGTCCACTTCCAAGAGCGATCGCAACCAGTGATCGGCACCAGGGACAACCTTGAACATGGGCATTTCGACCAAAGCTTCGTCTGCGGCTGGTTGATTGATTGTCCGGTTGGATCTCTTGGCATGCCAATCCTTGAGTTCCTCTCGGTATTCAGCAATGATGCGATTCACATCGTCGGGTTCGCTGGCCCATTCAAAGCCACTTATAATGGCGTCATCTATTCCCACTGACAGAGCAAAGAGGACTTGATCCTCATCCGGTCTTTCGTACCCATTATTCATGGCAACTGTATTCCAAGCGTCCCATGCAACCTGAAAGACTTCCTCAGCCTCCGAGACGGGTGCTTGAGGCTTGGTGAGGATGACAGGATGACGCGGAAACAGCGCTGTATTTGGCGGAAGATTGTACTTTTGAATGTATTTCACTGAAATGTCGTGGAGCGCTGAATCATACGTTGCACAAATAGCGGCAATCGTCTTTGGATCAGATGTCCAGTTGTACAACCGAGTGATTGCTTCTTCCGGCGTCATTTTCATGGCTAGCTGCACTTTTTCTGTCAGTGGCTTCTGGAACCCGTGGTTCAAGGCAGCTGATGCCCATGCATGACTTTGCATCTCAATCTTCTCCTCTTCGGTTGGCCCGCTCTTGTGGCTCGCAATGGGTTGTGGATCCTCTATTCTCGTCTGTTGCTCCGGGACTGGGATTGGTGCAGCTTCGCGTTTTGATTCGCCTCTCCATTCACGGAGTAAATCATCTAGTGCTTGTTCGTAGGTTTTCACGAGTCCAGGAATGCGAGAGGAATCATCGCACCAACCAAAACCATCTTGGATAGCAATGGCAGGGTCATTGATGACAACAGCAGCCATAACTTCCTCGGGAAGTGGCAATTCGAAATCGTTTTCTTCTGCGAGCTGTGTCCATGCTTTAAAGGAGAGCTCCAGCATGGTTGTTTCATCCAAGATTTTCCTCGGTGGAGGGCTCTCGGGTTGTTTCAGCTTCTTCTCTGAAACTGATTCGTCGGCTCCGCCAGAAAGTTCCCTGAGGATACTGCGATAGGTTGCCACGTATTGATCGATTTTAATAAAATCGTTAGTCCACTGAAAGGCCTTTCTCACAGCGATCTCGGGACTCAACACCGATGCAACTTCTACTTGCTCTCGCGAAGGGGAAGCTAACCGATGGGTTGCAGCCGTTCGCGACCAAGCGTCTCGGTAAAGTCTTATTCTCTCACCCTCCGAAAGATCCGCCAACGGATTGGCGGCTGGGGGAGGCTGAATCGGTGCTGCTTCCTCTGTAAGAATACTCAACGCAGTTGGTGGCGCCTCTCGCTCGACATTGGGTGGCGTTATTGACGCCTCTTTCATCCATTCATCGAACACTTCCTGAAGGGTATTTTTGTGGGCTGCGGCTATCTCACCGCACAAAACGATGTCGTCTGTCCAGAAGAAAGCTTCACGGATAGCAACATCAGGCCGTAAGACCGAGGCTCTGCGGACATCTTCAATGGTTGGGGGCTTAAAACCTTTCTCCTCTGCAACTTTGGTCCATGCTTTGAACTGAAAGCCTGTCGTATCGAGGAGCACGCCTTCCAGCCGAAATATGGCCCCGAATTCTTTAAACGGCTTGTTGATGCGGGGTAAGTACCGGGAAACTCCAGTGGATTGAACCGAATCTTTCAAGTCCATCAAGGCATTAACTTCAATGGCATCAAGTTCAATGTACTCAAGTAAATTTGCCTTTCGTGAATCAAAGTTTCCAGTACCCCAGCCTGTTCGCCGTCCCCTGAGATAGTCGTCATCGTACGTATAGTCTGCGTAGTCGTCAGAGCTCCTGCCAAGGACATCGCTAATGTCAATACCCATCTGTTTTTTGCCACCCGAGCGACGGCGTTCGTACTCGGCAAGTTGGCGCTGGTTATGTTCGTAAACGTCATCGTCAAAAACGTCGTCCAAATCACTTCCTAAAATGCCACCTCTTTCACCGCTATTGCTGCTAGCACTCGCTCTTTCTTTGCGAAACCAACTTGGCATCAACTCGTCTTCTTGCGCCAACTTGTCAATGGGTGCAGAATCCATTTTAGATGAAAGGGTCTCAGCTTCGCTCTTAACGTCGTCTTCATCTACGTTGTCCTCGTCATCCTCATCATCACTATCAGATAACGCTAACCCTTCGTCAGAGTACTCTGCTTCACTTATCTTACGACGCTTTTTTGGTCGCTCCCCAAGCGACCTCAGAACTTCACCAGCATATCTCGCATCATCAAAATCGCCTTCCTCTGAAATGCGCGCTTCGGCAATAAATTCGTCGTCCATTTCATCCAACAACCGTCGCATTTCATTTTCCTTCGCCAACAACTCATCGAATGCAGCTTTTTCCCTGGCTTTGGCCTCTGGGTCGTCCTTTGTTCGTCCGCCGCCCACAGCCGAGACGGCGCGGTAGAGAGAATCAGAAACTTCTTTTGCGTCAAGATTTGCATTAAGCGAAGAAGGCTGATCAGAATCTTGTTCTTTTTGATTGCCTGTTGGCTTGCGCTTTCGTGTCGGTCGAGGACCAATGGTCGAAAGAATCTTCTCTGCATCAAAATCACCGTCTGCATTGGTAATTTCAGATACATCATACTTCAGATTCGCTTGACTCATTAAAGAAGAACCATTGTCGCCACTTAGCCCAGATCCATCTCGCTTGGACTGCTCAAACTTTTGAAAGTCTTCCCATTGAGCACGAATGACAGCCTTCTCCTCATCTGTTCTGGCCCCGGCTCGTTGATACATAGATCTAAGCTTTTGCTCTTCGATGCTTCCTAATCGATAACCAAAGCCTTCCGAAGACTCTTCGCTGTCCGTTTCGTCCTGAGACGAGAAAGGGGGAGTATCGAGTAGATCGGCGGTAAATGTTTCATCGTCTCCTCTTTCGGAAAAAAAAGGCGTAGACGGTGGCAGGGGCTGTGTGCTTTCGGAGACGCCGGAGTTATCAAAAAAGGGTGTACCAGGAGTTGAATCCTCCACGGGTTCATCAAAGAATGGAGTGCTAGGAGGTGGCGGTTTTTCACCTCCTCCGCCATTGCGTTTCATAAACATAGCAGTTTGATACTGTGGATCTCTTTCCGACGTGAAGACGTCACTGATATCCACAGGCCCTGCCAACACTGGCTCTAGTTCTTCCAACGTTGACTCGTCGACATCTAGATAGTCGTTAGCTTCCAACTCAGTCCGCAGCAAGTCTACATCCTTTTTCAAACGAGCACTGCGGATTGGGTCACTGGTTTGTATGAGACGCTCCAAAGCTTCCAGAGATTTTCGGTTCACATCCTTTCGGATTTCAACCCTTGACTTGATAATTTGGCCGCCAGGACTCCCGTTGACCAAGGCAGCCTTAATTTGAGCTTGTTTAATTGCTTCATCCCGACCACTTTCTTGCCACTCAAAAGGTAATTTCGGTCCTCTGGTCAGACCCGACCTTTTTCTCATGACGTCTTCCTTAGAAAGATAGCTCTTCCAGGACTCCAACAAGGCTACTATTTGTTCTTCTGTAACCTCGTCATTCTTTAGGTCGGTATTTTCAGTGTCTGTCCTTTCCTCTCCGTTCCTACCCGCGGAAGCTGCTGCCTTTAATCGAGAAGAAATGGCTCTGTACATTTGCCACTCCTTCATCGTTTCAGGCCGAATCGAGCTCTTACCGGCATTTTGCTCGATCCGCTCCTGAAGATCTTCCAAGCGTTCTTCTAGTATATCGTTTAAAAGTAGATTGCTGTCGTCGTCGTCTTCGTTGTTGTCGCAGTTGCCGTTTTCTCCATCCAATCGTTCTTGCAATCGCTCCAATGCCCATTGATCGAGGTCTTGCCCGACAGAGGGAGCTGTGACTTTGGACATTTCCTGATCGGGCTTTTTCAAAAACGCTTCCAATTCGTACCGTCGGTAATCATCGATGCGCGCTTGAGCAGCATCAGCCCTTGCTTGCGCCTCTTCGTCTTGCCTTCTCAAATTGTCCACGACTTGGTTGGACACGCCCACAACATTTTGATTTTCGACGGCTTGTCTTCGATCATGTGAGTACGCCTCTAATCGTTCCTGTGCCAGACGATCTTTGGTAGCCGCCAATTCTGTTTCCATTTCTTGTCGCAAGACATCTCGAATCATGGCTTGAGCATTGCTCGGGACAGATTTTGGATCTTGTTTTCGTTCTCGTTCCAACGTTTCGATCATTTTTTGTTCCATTTGCCTGTACGTCTGTTCAATTTCTCGTCGTTCCTGATCAAACCAGCTATCGTCACTGTTTTGAGTCGGAAAGGGTGGCGTTGGATTGTTGTTGAGTGTATTTCTGCCATTGTCAGTAGACCTCATAGTACTACTAGTACTAGTAGTAGTAGTAGTAGTAGTAGTAGTAGTGCTACTACTCTCATCTGCATTCAGTATTTCACTCATGGACGGCATCCCGGCAAACAGATTTCCAAAATTCGCCTTGACACGTTTGCCACCTATTAAGCCGTTGTCGTTATCATTGTCGTTGTCCTTATTAGCAGATCTCTCTTCTTCTGTACGACTGGAACGAACCATACGCGAAGCAGCAGCAGCAGTAGCAGACGATGACGATGACATCCAATCCATAATACGATCTCGTCGTCGTCGTAGTTTACTCGGACTGCTCTCTGATTCTTCGTCTTCTTCCTCTTCCTGTGCTTCTTCCTTGTCGTCGTCGTCGTCGTCTGAATAATTATCGTCGTTGTTCATCGAATCATTCCCTGACATCATGAAGAAGGGTCCAGATTTACCGATTTTAACAGAAGCAGTCGTAGGAATGGAATACCGTAAAACAGATCTCGATAAAATTGGATACAGTTGTAGTTGTAGTTGCTGCTGTGGTTGTGATTGTGGTTGTGATTGCTTTATTGACAAAGATGTCGGTTGACAAGATCGACAGAGTGACTGGGGAAGAAAGGCTACCGTAGTATGGACAGCTGATACTGCCGCTACCACGAGTACAATTAAATTTTGGTTCCCAAGTAAATTCTTCATTGTAGTAATAAGAATAATAAGAATATCAAAGGTTAAAGGTATTGTTCTCGTCAATATCGAGAGGCTTGTTGCATTTGACACTTGACACTTGCTTTGTTGTTTTAGCTACGTATTTTAATTTTTAATGAATATGAGTGTTTTACACGTTTCTTTCCTTTAGTAGACTAGCTAGCTAGTTGGACAGAGGCCAATGGTTGATATCGTTAATTAATTATTGTAGTATGATGAAGTTGTTGTGGTGTTGTATTCTTATATCTGATTCAGGAATTCAATACTACTACTCCTATTATTAAAGTTTTACGAATGAAGGCGCTGATGGCATGCCGCTCGTTGATCGTTCTTGAACTGCTGATCAGATATTCGTCAGAATATGGATGATGAGAGAAGTTAAGGTGGGCTGATGATGATGATGCGGATGAAGGCAAACATATTTTGAGGACGCGCATTTGATCATTTCTTTTTAGATATTCTTTGATTGATAATGATGATGATGTGGTCTGTCAGTCGGGGCAAAAATGAATCAACAACAAATCAACCCAACGAACCCAGCTGTTTGTGGTCAAGCCCTACAACTAGTCTAGTAGTAGTCTAGTAGTAATAGTAGACTAGAGACTAGAGTAACTGCTGGTAGCAATATAGTTTTACTTGAAGCTAGCAACTGAAACTGGTACTGTTGTTGCACTTCGTCCACTTATCCATACGTAGCCTATCCTGTGCCAAAGATTTAAGCTATTTCCAGGGATCAAGCAAACGTCTTTTTGTCCTTTTCTACCGATCAACAATAAACACACATTGGAGTCTTTTTTTTTTGCTGTTCTTCGATCCAGTTCAGTCGCTTCTCGTTTATTTGTTGTTTCCTATTGTACCAGAATTCACAATTCACAAAATCAATCCATACACCTTTCTTCTTCTTGTAATCCATAACAAGCATCACCAACATTCTGCCATTATGACGAGAGGTCTATATCCACCCCAATCTCTTTCAAAAGAGGATATCATGACTCTGGCACAGGTTCGTAAGGATATTTGGCTGAATGCAGCAAAGGGCTTCTTCCTGGGAGGTTCTGTATCGTATCTTGGTCACCGAATCGTTCGATTCGCCCACAACAGAAAGTTGATCGACAAGAGCCTCGGAAAAAATTCTGCTTTTGCTGTCGTTATGATCGGATCCGCTTTGGGATCCTTTTTGATGGCCACTACGACTGGCAAGAATTCTGTCCATGCGCTTCATCCCGTCTTTCAAAGAGGAGCACAACCTGCAGCCGTCCCTCTGGATGATACTGCCAAGGCCAATTACAAGGATGCCAAGTATCGGGCCCAAGCAGCAGAAGATTTGCGAGATGTTAGGAACCACAGTCTCTCCTTAGTCCGGGAACGATCACTCAAACGGGAACAGCTCGAAGCAGAAACGAATCCGGAGGATCTGCAACGGAATCGAGTCTCGCGGAGAAAGTCCTTGGCTTCTAGTTTTGCAACCGGACACGGAATCAGCGATAGTCACGGGGGTCACTGGACGGACAAAGAAGAAACCAAATTTCGAAAAGAATAAAAGAAATAATTGATATCATATTTTTGGTGTTTGGTACAGGAAGCGAAAGGAAAGGAACAGAGACGGGATACAACCATAGAAGGATAATCCCATCATTAGTCTATTACCCACTGGCTATATAATATTGTTTTATTATGAAATGAAAGCATTATTTTTGTAGTACGCATTTTTCCCCTCATTATTCAAAAGCCCCCGTATACCACTTTTATACTCTCGGGATCAATCATGTATTTATCACCGTACTGTGTACTGGCTTTCATCAATTCAAATGTCACAACACCGCCATTAACAATCTTCTTCTCTTTCGATACGTGCTTGATGGTAAAGGGAAGGAACATTTGAAAAAAGGACTTGAACCATAACGAATGGCCGCCAACTATTACGTGGTTGTCTCGAACGGCGGGAGAAAATACGTACTGACAAAAATCGGTCATTCTGCCGTATCCTGTACTGTCAACAGCCTTGTTACCAGTATGTCGGGAGGAGTCTACTTGGGTAGCAAACAGTTCTTGAAAGTTGCACACTTTGGAGGTCTTTTCCATCCAACTTGCCTGCACGGGAGCGTGGGCCGGAGTTATGCACAAGGCATCGGGATTCCGACTTTACGAATGGAATGGAATGGAATGGAATGAAATGAAATAATAAATAATATCATGATGCGTGTAAATTGTAAATTGCACGGAAGAAGTTTGAGAATACCACATCCACTCGACAACCTTCATTCCGCAAAGGAACAAAAAACTGACTTTATCCCAGAACTTACCTAATTTCTTGCAGAGATGACACGAGAAAAATCTTGTCAGCTGGTCTCCGCTTCAGTCGCTCTCGAAAGCCACCTGCCATGGTGCTAATGGCTCGTCGTAAATTGCTACTGATAATCTTACTGCTGGGAGAACCAGGATCGCTCCTCAGAATTCTGATATGCTCCGACTCTGGACCTTTCCTTCCCTCTGACTCCAAAAAATTGGCCAATTCTTCCACTTGATCAAGGCCCAAAAACGACAGGGGCGAATCGTAGAACCACGAGTCCATCTTGCCACTCAACAGGAGATACAATTCATAAGCAATGGCTTTGAGAATGCCCGGAATAAAACCCAAGACAAATGTCAAAGCTGAACGGTGCTTTCCCTTGTTGAAGGTATCGTTCCAGGTACTTTCTCCGTGTCGGACAAAATAAATGGTCTTTCGTTCCGTGGGCTTTTTGGCTTGGAGGATTGTGGCAAAAACCAATCCAGGATCTTGCGGTTTCTTCCAAGTCTTATCGTGGCAAAACAGCAAATATCGAAGGGTTTGAATAACCAGCTCTATTTTATACAACAGAATTGGAAGGTTGAACAATGCCATGGCACACACTAAGATCACAATGGGACGACCAAACTCGTCCAGAAACATAGAAAACTGAAAAAGTAATGTACTCGTAACCATTGGGCTTTCACAAAACGGAAGGAACGAGAGAGGAAAGGAAGAACCGATCGACTATTATGTTTTTCGTTTACCAGGCACTTTGGTCTGGTCTTGCTGGTGTTGGAATTTATTGTAGAGTTGCTCCTGGGATTCTTGCTACTCGAATACGATTTACGCAGATGACGCAAAAACAAAATAAACGTATGAAGTTCATTATTATTGTTTTTTTCCTTGATGCCAAAATTTTAATAAATAAATAGTGACATTTTTAATTTATTGTGTTGTACTTGAATATCTCACTTGAAGACTTAAGGAAAGGGACGGCATCCTCGAAGTCTGTTGGTTCAACACAAACGCTTGGTTCAAATCACAGCAACAAAGCAATGCGAAAACAAAACAACAATCACACAACACACAGTCAAAAATTCTACACCACCAACCAAGAAAACAAGATCAACAAACCACACTGCAGACAACAAGCACATCAAACATGAGCAGCGCATCTCGAATTGAATACAGCGAAAAGTACGCGGATGACAATAATGAATACAGGTACGAACACGAACGAGTGTAATTTGCGTGTCTGTTTTAAGCACGTGGTGGTGCTGCTCTTGGGTTGCTTCGGGTAGAGCAGTCAAACTGGAGTTATCACCATAATTTTGCTTCCATCCTAACGATTCGTGTCTTATTGTATTTCTCTCTCTCTCTCTTCTCTTTGTCTTTCATCCATAGACACGTGATTCTTCCCAAGGACTTGGCCAAGACACTGCCCAAGAGCCGCCTGTTGACAGAATCAGAATGGCGCGGGATTGGGGTCCAGCAAAGCCGGGGATGGCAGCATTATGCAATTCATCGGTACGTCCTTATGATCTTGTGTTAATGATGTTTGGATTGGATATTATGCACTGTACTCCTGCAAAATGTACTCCAAGAGGGAAAGCGCCTCACTCTTTTGAATGACAACTGCATTTTTTTTTCATTCCAAATAATAAAAATAATAATAGCCCCGAACCCCACATTCTTCTCTTTCGTCGTCCTCTTGGCACCGATCCCCAATCAGGACGTGTCGATCCGGAATTACTGCGTCAAGCCCGTGCCGAATACGAGGGACAATTCGGTCTGTCCCGCAAATAAAAATGCACATCGCGAATGATTGGTTTGACTTTGTCTAGATACACAGGAGGAATACATTATATAACATATTATATGATGCTGGTTCGGTAGAGCGCGGAAGTAACGGAATGGACAGGAACAACGACAAAAACCTTTTCTTGACCAATCTGTCACAATTGTTCCTTCACGCAACCATTGGTACCATGTATTTGACTGGCAAATCAATCTCGCAAGGACTGTAGGCAATTATTTTACTTGTTTTTGAGGATTAAAAAAAGGCTACATCATAAACTTGTAACAACCGGTCAACCAACACAGCACGGATGTTTCTTTGAATACTTCAAGTACTTGATGTCCATTACAGCACTCAGTATTAATATTTATAGTAGCGAATGATTGAAGATGTATCGTAGTTTTACGTCAAAAACAAGCTTGTTTGCTGCATGTTTAATGCTCGTACTAAATAGACCGTAAAATCACAATATTGTGGAATTAAACGTGTAGCAAAGAGAATGTACACTACTCGGTAATGTAGAAAATTAGATTTGGCGAACCAAATTCAAAAAGAGCCACTGTTGTGGGCTCCTGCTATTATTTCCTTTCTCGTTTCTACTGCGACTTTTTCTTCAATCCTTCTTCGGGACGAGTCAGTGTTGAATTAAAGATACGTCCAGGAGTACCCATACCTTGAATATCGTCAATATTGGGTGGTGGTCCTTGGCGATGCGGATCGTCAACTTCTGTTCCGTCCAAAAACTCAATCCATTCTTCTTCTTCCTTGACGGTTTTGTAGTCCTTGGAAGTTTCAATGGCGTGCAAATTCGCTAGTTGCAGAGTATCACGTGCTCGTTGCGGAATTTCGGCAATTTCTTCCGGGGTCAAGGCCCGTACCTTTTTAGCAGGAGCTCCCGCCCACAATTCTCCCGTTGGTACAACGGTTCCGGAAGTCACGATGGCGCCGGCTTCGACGATGGAATTGGATTCAACCACGGCACCATCAAGGATTTGAGCAGATTCGCCTACGATGCAGAGATCCTTGAGAGTGGCGGCGTGAATGGTAGCTCCGGCACCAACCGTGACATTGTTGCCAATAAAAGTGGGAGCATCGCCTTGAATCTTGGCCACGTGAACCACGGCGCGGTCCATGACGCTGGTTCGTTCTCCAATCGTCACCTTGTTGACATCGCCTCGAATTGTGGTTCCGTACCAGACACTATAATAAAAAATACAAGAGACGGTCTGGTGAGCGGTTGCAGTTACACGTGTGTGTGTGCGCGCGTGTGTGTCTGAGAGCTGGCTAGTATACAAGCATACGTTCATCCCTAAAGAATAGATTACCAGCCCTGACAAATCAACACACCAGATGTAGTATATACTATAAACTATAAACCATGCATGCATATTTATCGTTCGTACCTGGAATTACGACCAATGGTCACATCTCCAATAACAGAGGCCGAAGGAGCCACAAAGGTTCCGTATTCAGCTACTTGGGGAGCAACACCATCAACAGCGACAAAGCGAGTAGATGGAACCAATTTTTCCGTATATTTAGCCACTTCCATATTCGCACCCATCTTGTCCAGGCTTTTGCTGTTGATTGTTTGTGTTTGCGTACAAACGAGTGTATGATGTGTGAAAAGTGAGAGGGAACAATCGTTATGGATGAGAATGGTGGCTTTTGGACGGAGCAGATAAAAAAAAGAGTATTCAGGCCTAATCAATAAGGTCAAGATTCTCAACTCTCGTCTCTCGTCGCTCCAATACAAAACAACACTCCAACCACGAAACTACGCTTACCCCATGCTGCGCATAACGCTGGCGACCTTGGTCACCATTTTGACACCGACACTCGTCATGATGTGTGCAATTGATGAAGTAGATTAAGAGTCAAAAGAGACCCTCTGTTGTTTACTGTGAATAGATGGGCAGTGTGATAAGAAAGAGCTGGAGTTGAAAAAGGTCGTTGGCACGTTGTTGGATACTCGGATTCTTGTTGAGTTTATGCAATAGATTCCTGCTGGGGAGGCTTGCTAGAGAATATTTTTAGCGTTGGAGATAAATCCTGAAAAACGAAAATCGAAAAACAACGTACTGCAACAACAACAGGTAGAGTAACAGCCGACACGAAAAGCAAAATCCATTAACATTCTACTTCCACACCGTTCGGTCCGCTCGCTTTTTAGCAAAGTAGCTTCAAGCTGGAATTATTCCTTCGATATCATGGACTCTGACAACCCACCCCGAGGAAATCTCAAGACTACGGGACTCTACAATGACAGCGACAATGATGACGACCTTGGCGCTAACGCTAACTACCACATCGAACATATCGACAATGATGTTGATGATGATGATGAACAAGAAGCTTTCAAACCTATTGCAGTACCAATTAAAGAAGAAACAAAGACTGTTACTAAGAAGAAGCGAAAACGAAGAGATACAAGTGTTGCTGTCGACACTCGCAACAAACCGTTCAAACCCATACGAGATTATTATCACTCGATATCCTTCATCAAAATCAAGGACAACGAGTGGGAGACCAACATTGATAGTGACGACGAAGCCGACAATGCTTGGCGGAAGCGATTAGAAAAATCGGAATTATACGAATTTACCGACGTTCCAAAACCCGAAAAAGATATAATGCACCTATGGAATGCCTACGTACGGTCTGATACCGTGATCCGCAACAAGTCCATTCCTCAATTGTGTCTCCGGTTCGTAGAAACACACGCCAAGGATATTCAGCAGGCAGGTTTGGCAGAACAATTGCCTTCCCACTTGTTTTGTCTCTGGGAAGAAGGATTGATCAACCGGGATCATCTTGCCGTTTGTATGGATCAGTTCCATAAGTTAGCGAATGGGACGCACGTTCTTCTTCCTGTGATCGATGAGAAAAGCAACGATGTTCAAACTGCTGCTGCTGTTGCTGCTCCTGCTAGTGGTGGTGGTACTGCTAATGCTGTCACTGCTGATGCTGCTGGTGGTGACGACGGCAATGATTATACACACCCTTCTTTCAAACATGAAAATTATGAGACAGCAAATGGGGCGCAGAACATAGTCATCCTGTGAATCAAATTGTGAATCAAAGTAAAAATGATGCGAAAGCTACTCGCAGTGGTTGCGGTGATGATAGTGATCGTCTATCTCGGATATGGTGATAGACAAGAAATATGTCATAGCATTGGCATGAGCAGAATAATCAAGCTTATATGGGACGAAATTTGCCTGGATGGATGCAGAATATGTTGTCAGTGGTGCTGTCACTGGTGCTGCTATGATCGCAGGATGGTTTCCGAAGAACAAAATTAATATGGTTGTTGAGCATTCTTTCGAAGAATTATTCAACTGATTGATCAGAAATTACAGTAAATTCTAGCTAGCATTACATGTATCGTTTCCTCTTCGAAATCGAAAAAAAAAAGAATCAGAATCAATTTTTTTCTTTGCTCGACTACAACTCCCTACTACTGGTAGTTAAATGGAGTCTTTTAGTATTAAGATTTTTCATTTCTATTTTGTTGAACGCTGTTCTGCTTTGTAGGTAGAGAAGGCCAAATCTTCTTCGCTTAATGGAAGGATGGACGCCTACTAGGCAAGCACAGCGAAGGGCGCACAAGGCTTCATCGTATCTCTTTTGTTGCAGTCGCGGAAAGAAGTTTCAATGAGCTAGTAATAAACCAGGAAAACTACACTGGGTTATTAGTGTATTATTTATTAACGCCCCTCTATTAGTCTACTAGGAATAGGAAGTTGATGAAAGGGTAACTCTATAACCATGCGGCTAGCAGTTGTAAACGTTGGCAAAACAAAACTATTCTACAGATAACAAAAATTTGAGTTCAATGAGAGAGTTCCTTGTATACAAGGTTGGGGGTTTGGCGCAGTTGGCAGCGCGTGTCCTTAGCATGGACGAGGTCGCAGGTTCGATTCCTGCAATCTCCACTTAACTTTTGGCTTCCATTTTTTGTTTTGTCTTTTGCTTTTCTTAATTTTTGGCTTCCATTTTTTGTTTTGTCTTTTGCTTTCCAGACCGTCTAACACAATGGCAATCACTTAAATATACATATGAACACATAAGAAGTGCAAGGTAGGGTCAGCACTGGGTGAAAGATGACTACTAGTAACTAGCACAGGACTCAATAATCCAGGATTTCTTACATCAAAAGATATTCCTGGCGGACCCTTTCTTCAGGCTGGAAGTGCGGTAGTTACAAAATACACTTTTTCAATATTTACCACTTTTATGACATATTTAAATGCAATTCATTCAGCTTGGATTTGTCTTGATACACTTACAATCTTACAGTAATTTTTTTCCAAATGATGTTTGCAGAAGTCTCACCCACCTTGTCCGAAAGTATTCAATATTGGCCTCTATGATCTTTTGCTTGAAGGCCGAAAGGCTCATCTAACGAAATATCCATTGCTAACGGCCTAAACATTCGAAAACAAACATGAAAAATTGGACAGGAGATGGATTTTGCCGCCTACTATATCTGCAATGGCGCCAGCACGCACATACTATCACACTGTTCCGTACTGCGCGTATTATTAAAAAAGCACCTCCGTGATGCATTGATATTTGCTAGTCAGAAACTACAGGCGTGGAAGAAGGGACCGGCGTCGTGTACTTGCCAACCGACAGCAAAAGGTTTCGCTTGTTGTAGGCCAAGTCCATAATGATCGTTTGACGGGTGAGAAAAGCCTTCGCGGGCGTTATAATGACAGGTTTGCCGGCCACGGCTTCCTTGCGCACGTCCCAGATGCGTACACAACAATCATCGCCTCCAGCGGCCAGAGCAGAACCGCAGGCGCTAAAGCTAAGGCTGTGCACCAAGCTGATGCTACTCAAGTCTACGCGGCTTTCCTTCTTGTCGGTTCTTTTGGATCGAAATTCCGTCATCTTCTTTCCTGTTCCCATGTCCCACAAGTGAATGGCTCCTAGAGTGTCTCCGCCGGCAGCATATTTTCCACAAGGCGAAATTTTCACAACGTTTATCCCAGAGGAGCAACCATTTAACACCCGCACTGTGCGACCAGAATGAATGTCCCAAAGTCGAGCCGTCTTGTCCTCGCTACCTGAAATGATGTAGTTGCAATTTGGGTGCCAGTCAACGCAGTTCACAATCATGGACGTGTGGCCGGTAAACAGGCGCACTGGAACTTCACGGTCAGTAGTCCATAAACGTAACGTCGCGTCAGCTCCAGCTGAGGCAAAGTAATATCCGCTGGGAGCGAAGGCCACCGACCAAATCGGGCTGGAAGGGGCGTGTCCCCGGTATACGGCCAAAGCTGCCCCACTAGTATATTCCGAGTCTTCTGACTTCAATCCTGGCACGTTCATATCTTCTATGTGTGCAGTTGCAGCAGCAGCAGCAGCCATAGCAGCTCTAGCACTCGAGCGTTTGGTAGAAGTTGGCTTGATGGTCGCGCTTTCGCCAAAGTGCCCCACCGCTCGGGTGTCCCACAATCTAACAGACCCGTCGCCTCCAGCACTGAGAAGAGATCGCCCATCACGATTCCACGATACATCAAAGACAGGAAAGCCATTCTTGTGGCCCAACAGGACTTGAACAGGTTCCTTACTGGCGTTGCCGTTCTTTAAATCCCAGATGCGCACAGCGGCATCGTCGCAACCGACCGCGACTTGACGACCATCGGGCGGACAAATCTTGGCACAACATAGACCAATGCCCGACTCTTCCCAGATACCGGACGTAGCCGAAAAGGTATTCTTGCGAGGTAAAGGAATGGGTCGGCTGGAGGGGTCGATAGCATTGGAACACAGAGTCGACAGTAAAATGGTCGGCTCCAAAGGATTGGCGGTTTCTCGAGACGATGCATGATGATGATAGTCTTCCTTGGCAAGTTTCAACCTCGGAAGATTTTCGTACTCTTGCTTCCGCTCTAAGGCTTCCAAGCGACGGAATCCATTGACAAGAAGAGAGCGATTAAATTCGACCAACTTTTGATCTTCTTTCGCCTTGCCTTCATCGTCGTATTCTTCATCCAGGTGAAATTTGGGGAACGGAAGTTTTTCTCCGTTGGAAAGTTCAATTTGTTGTCGAGGCATGGGTGCTGCCCAATTGATGTATTGCTTGTTGATTTCGAGAGTCACTTCCCCGTTCTTTTCCATATTATCATCCAAGACACAGGCAGGTGTAAAGGGTAGAGGATCGCGTCGTTCTACGTGAAGTTCACATTTCGTCTGTAAGAGAGTACTCATGGCCAACAATGACGTATCATCGGCATTCAAAAAGGCCGCCAAGAGTCCGTACGTAGCTGTTGACATGGACAATTGCCATCGCACAGCTCGAGCCCGTCTTAAGAAAGGCAAGTCGTGCATTTTATGAAAAGCCATGCTCGCCCTTTGGCTCAATTCGTTGCATTTTTGTTGCAGCATTCCAATGGTACGATCATATTCCTGTACTTTGGCTTGCTTAGCCGCTAGCGTTGCGGCATCCATATTGCTGGACGACGCCTTACTGAACTCGTCACGTTTGAGCTGGTAGGACGCCACTTGCACCAAAATTGCTTTTAAATTGGCCAGAGCCTCCATATGTTGGGCATTATGCGAATTCAATCGCATCATATCTTCTGTCGTATTGCATTGATAGAGATCTGTAAATTCCTTGGAATAAAGGGGTTCGTAGACCGACTTGAAGGTATCCCGCAGAACGTGGGCTGTCGATTCCATGCCAACTTCTAAAAGCTCACAGTACGTGTGCACTAAAAGAGCAAAGGCCACGGCAAGCAATTCTGGTTTTGCGGAGGGTGGCAACTGAAAGATGCATCCATCGCCCTCCACAGCCTCGGAAGACCTCGCTGCATCTTTTTCCAGGTTGCTAGGAGTTAGTGATTGCACCACTGAGGCTAAGGATACTCCCGGCTTACCACTTCGAATCAATTTCTGTGCCTTGAGCAACGGATTCGCCGTCTTTTGCAATCCGTCGTGATCGGGCAGACTCAATACCCAGAGTTGAAATGACGTAAAGGAATCCAACAGACATCGTGCCTCGTCGACGCCCATGCGATCTGCCAATCCTTCGTTCGGAGAAGCCTTGGTGGCCGTCTTGTCGGGGATACCCCACTGTACGACGGGAGCTGCAGCATCCCGATCGTAACCGTATCCCCCTCCCGTGGCTTTGGCGAGTATTCCCTTCTTATCTTCGTCATCCAACTGGTCTTTGCTGCCCATGACTCCAGAAGCATCATCTTTATCCGTGGCTGTTGCACCCGATTTGTCAGCGTAGGTCCCTTTACTTTGTAAGATCTGCGTCAATTCTACGGCAGCCGTTCCCATGCCCTTTTTGCGAAGGTATTCCAGCACGGCTTTATCTGTTGGGTCGTCCGTCACAGAGGACGCCACCACTGGGGCAGCTGTAGCTAAAGGAGCAGCAGCAGCAGCAGCAGCTGAAGGAGCAGAGGCGCTAGCGCCAGTAGCTTGTGTTGGCTGCGGATTGTTGGACATGCTCAAGTTTGAAAGAGATTATTGCCTTGCAAGCCACTCTCTATGAGATTGTTTGTGATAGCAGCTAACAGGCTCGCGAGGAGACGGTAAGATGAAGCTGTTTGATAGAGGTTGTATGCGAGGTTGGAGTGGGAGGTGAGGTGGGTGCTACGACGTCTGATTGATGATGATGATAACATTATTATTATTATTATGGATATTCTAATCCAATGGGTGTCCGGGTGGTCACAATAAGATTTATTTACTATTCGACTAGACTACTCCCAGCCCTTTCTTCACTCTGTGCACTGGAGAGCAACGCGGAACTGTTCGGCTCAGGAGAAAGGACATTCCCTACTACTGTAGGCCAAAGCATGCCTACTACTACAGTAGTAGTTAGGAAAGATGTACTGTATTCCGTGTAGACTAGGCTCGAAAGAAAGAATCAGAGAATCAGAGGAGGCAAGAGGAAGCTGACTCACTCTACAGCGATGGGCGAAGTAGGTATAGTTCAGCGAAAAGGTGAACCCTCCTCCACACGGCGATGTTTGTAGTCTTTCAACCGTAGTTGTCCACACTGTTGTCGACTATTCAAGATATTTTCCGTTAATAATTATGTATGCTTGTGGGCTAGAGTGCAAGACAAACTGTACTCTATGTACTAATCCTAGGTAGCTAGTAGTAGCTCGTAGATGCATTCAGCTACGCCTTGAGGTGAACGACATTTTTTAATTTTTAAACATCAGTCACACTTGCTTCCGAGCGAGCCCTCCATTTGCTCGTCGATTCCTTCTCGAAGATACTGCACCACAGTAAGTCATAAATTTTCAAAACTTCCGCCTTGTCGTAATTCTTGACGAATACATTTTATTACTTGATTGATTGATTGATTGACCATGCCCCGATACGGTCCCAAAAAGAACAAGAACAATCGGCGTCTCAAGCTCCGGCCACAGGATGTCTTGATGCCAGACACCGACGACGACGACGACGACGACGACGATGATTATGACGACGAAATCCTTCAGGCACAGCAACAAGATGTACTCATGGGGAAAAACCACCTCAATCACCCAGTAAGTTTGGGCGTGATGGTGGCTCGATGTTCCGTACTTTTCGCCTGCCTCGTCACTTACAACTGTCCCCATCGTCCAACGTCCATTCCTTTAACTAATAATATCACAGGGAAACATGCTGTTCCGAGAACTCGTAGCGGAAAATGCCAATCGGTATTTGGAGACCTCTAATGCGGTTGAAAAAACAGCCATTGCCAACGAGGTCCTCAACACCATCAAGAGAAAAGGTGGTCGTTTCCTGGAATTGTACTTGGGCGATGGATACAAGGAAATCTCGAAGAAACGAAGAATGGAGAAGACTCGTAAAGGCTTTCGAGATAATGGTCCTCGATACGGTTTGCAGAAAGAGGTGGTAGTGACCGAGGCGATGGCATTGGCCCCAGCTGGTGCTGCCAAATCCCGAGCAGCCAGTCTTGCTTCTGCTCGTGCTGCCAGCAGCGAATCGGTCCGTCTGCAGCAGCAGCAGCGGCAAGCACCGTCGCGATCCACGTTGACGGCCGTTGAAGAACAACCCGACTTCGATCTGCCCACGGCTGCTTTATTCAAACAAAATGACCCTTTCCCACCGACATGGACGAAGAAGGATACCAAGGCCGGTCGTAAATCGACCAAAAAGGTGGCAGCCACCAGAGGCAAGGCTCGCCGCAAGCCAGCAGCCTCGCTTGTTGCGTTGAAGTCCAAGACGACCAACAAGAAACCACGTGGTCCTTTTATGGTGCACAGATCGTCTGCAGACGTTCTCGAGAAAGTTCCCGATCAGTTTCGGCCTTACGATCCTATCATTACTTTTGGCACGAGCAGTGGTGATAGCAACCCGATGGAACAAGTGGCCCCAAGCCCACCAGCATGGCAGACGACACCGTCCATGGCATTTCTTTCTGCCATTATCCCGAATGCCCCCTGCCAGGGTACACCCTTTCAAGTTCCATCTCCCATGCAAATGTTTGTTGATAGTCCCGAAAGCGATGTCGTAGACTTGGACGACAGCGTCGGTAGCAGCGGCAACAATAACAACAACATTGAAAATGATACGGCCAAGGCTTTTCTTGCTGTTGTCTCGCCGTATGAAATGCCCGATGGCTTTTTCACTTCCTTGGAAAAAGACGCCGAAGGAAATGCAAGCCCTACGGCCAAGTTCTATGAAGATAGTTTTTCCAGTCTCTTATATAAGCCACGAGAGATGATTGCGGGAGGGCTCCCTCCTTCTCCGGCCAATCTCCACATACTTTCCCCAACGCCCAAATTCCAGTCGCCTCTCAAATTTCATTTGTCTTCGCCGCCTCCGAAGCAAATCGCCCTGCCGTCAACCCCTTCGGCGACAAAGGCAAGTCCTTTTGTGACGCGAAGTGTCGAGGCCTTCAACGACTCGATTGTTTTCACGCCTTCTCGAGATTTCGTGGAACTTCAGAACAGTTTCTTGATGATGAACGCGGAAAGTTGCAGTCGTCTCGACGACGACGACGACGACGACGTGCGTAACCTTCACGGCGGAGACGAAGCTTTTACTCCCAGCATGTTTTGGGCCTAAAATGAATTTGTAGTTTATGTGATTGTATTGTAAGAATCTTGATTTTATCATTCCATGGTTTTCATGAGTCAACTCTGAGCTGCATTGTAACAATCGGTGATCGCGATCTTTCTATCATGGATCGTTCCTTCGTTCATTAGTTCGATCATTTGATTGTCCATGAATGCACGGACCAATCATTCGTTTGGTAGTAGATTTTGATCTGTTCGGTACGATCAATAGTTGTCAAGCTCGTGAGTTTCATTCCATCGTATTTCAATCTCGTACTCAAACCAATAAAGCCTGTGTTACAAAGCTTCTTGCCATGGAAACAACTTTGTGATACAGGGACAATTGATGAAAATCGAGATTCCGTAATTCCTTGGAACTGTTGTGTCAGCGAATTGCCGCCATCATCATGCACAATGGCATGCGTATATTAGTGAACGTCGGATTGATGCAAGTCAAAGATGAGACGAGAGTAACTAGCACATCAAGTTGTAATCAAAGAATATGAACAGCTTGCTTTTATGGCTCTTGGTATACTATCTAGTCCAGTACTTGCAACTCATATTATGACGTATCTATCACAGGATTAGAGAAGAGGGAAAATATTTACGCAGCAGATCGTGAGTGATGCGACCTACTGGATTTTCTTCAAATCTCGCATCCCCTTCATCTCTACGATTAGGAGATGTAGAACAAAAGTGTGCATAATGTGTATGCAAACACTTTATGCCTACTTCCTTCATCGTGCCATCTATATCCAATTTGTCTTGGTAGTTTAGACCTGCAATACCCGACTCCCGAATGAAATAGGTCATTCGCCCTATCGTGCTGTCCTTGCTTTCATATTGCTCGAAAAATGCGCGGTGACTTGGCAACAGTGTGTCCCACCGTTCCTTTCCACACCGTTGGTGGCACAAGAGAAGTTGGTTGCGTTTTTCGGCTTCGACGTGTTCCGAGTTGAGGTAATCGGCAATGAGTTTTGTGTAGCCAAATCGTTCGAGATCGCCAATGGCGCGGGAAATATCAGGACATGTCAACCAATAATGAGTGGGAAAGGGGGTTCCCCATGTTGCCCGATCGTTGATATCCAACACGACAGGCTCATTCTCTGACGATGCAGCTATACTCTCCGGGTTTTGTTGAAGGGGATACGTTTTGATGGCAATCGGTGTGCCTTCTGCATTTCGGGCCGACACAGCAAGATAGTTCCGAGGAAGATATCCGAGTTGATCCTTGACCATGTTCTGATCACGCAGTGATTGTGCAGTGGCTGCTGCTGCCGTTACTGCTGTAGTTGAACGCGAAAGATTGGAAAGGGCTTGGCATGTTGAAATACTTCGTGTTCTCAGGCCAATAACAACCCAGACAAAAGAGACGGATGCATAGACTAGAGAGTTTGCTCGAGGCATGTTGTAGATGCTGTTCTTTATTTGAATTATAGTAGACCTTTTGTTGGCATTTGAGCATTTGGGTTTGTGTATGTTGATTTTGCACGAAGAAAATGATGAGAAATCATAATAATGAAAAAAATTTAAGTCTTCCTAGTAGACTCTACTAGACTAGATTTGTTATTGATCGATTTGATGGGCAATCAAAAATGCCCGCGTAAATGCCCGCGTGAATGCCCGCGAGAGATGGCTGCAGAAAAACATAACACCACCATTCTGAAGAGGAAGGACAGAAGACTATTGAAATAGAATCAACAGTATTATTAGTGTATGAATTGTTTATGTTTTAGATAAAGCTTGTACAAAGCCTCTTTTGGCACGGGCCTATTTATTCAACCTGTTCGTCTTGAAATTCGTCATCGTCGGATCCTGCTTCATCCCGGTAGCCCTCACCGAAATCCTCGTCAGCGGCTGTTGTTTGCAATTCCAATTCCGTGGAATAGGAAATAGTTGCTTTCTTGGTCATTTTTCGAATCACAACGCCAGCAATGCAGGCGACGATTACCAGTACAATGGATCCCTTGCAGGTTGTATTATCGCAAAAGCCATCGGTAGATTCTCCTCCCATACTTTCGGACGTTCCCTTATTCGCTTTTCGAATGTCATCCTCGTCGCTCTTCTCAGCCACCTTTTCAGCTTCATTTGTTTCTTCAGCTTCCTTTTCCGAGTCAGCATCGGGAGCAACTGTGTGGTCGACCTTGTTGTAGGTTTCGTGAGGGTTCCAATCAAATCCATTGGATGACACCAAGTCAGCGTAGTCGCAGTGAGATTCTGCTACTCCCAATCGTCCATTGGCTTGGTCAAAGACAATGTCGTGGCCCATCATAACGTTTGCGCCCAGCACTGACCCACTGCCTTCATCAGTGTAAAAACGTGGCACGTATTTTTTCATGTCGTCGTCATATTCCATGTAATGAGAGGGAGGCACGGCCCAGAGAAGATCGTATGGGTTTTTCGGATCCAAAGCACCGACCAGTCCTGGTACACGCTCGCTACTTTCTTTGACGAGTTTCGTATTCTCGTCCTGCAATCCTTTAATCTGAAACAAAATTGTGGGCAGGGCATCCAACTGATCTTTGTTGAGCGATACAGGATTGTTGCTGTAATCATCTCCAGTCATTTCTTTCCACAGCTTCTTAAAGGCGCCGGCAATATTGCGTGTAAAGTAGGTGTCGGTAGTTCCTGAATCGACAATGGTGGTTCCACGATTGAGATCCGCTTCGGATATATCTACGCGTTTCACTTGCAGATCAGGATTGGTAGATAATGCCGAATCACCTCCACCGCCGGCACGCAGGTAGACATTGCGAACATGAATTCCATAAAAGTAATTGTTAACATTCACTTCTGCGTAAACAATCGGTGATGTGTGAAGACGCGTGTCAACGCCTCCCAGTGTCATGGCACCGGCTTCGGTTCCTCGGCGATCCGCCGTGGGCTGTCGTCCAAAGCACAAGGTGAAAATTTCTTCGTTCATTTTTCCAGCTGCGCTCATTTGGTGCCAAAAGGATTCTTTGGCGTTGTCCATTCCCATGATTCCATCAGCAAGCTGCAAAAATATTAACATGCGCGAATGTGAATATTGAATATTGAATGCCAAGGGAGAACTACATACTGTACTGCAACTTCAATTCTTGTAACACCTCATCACCAGCACACTAACAAAAAATACTAGCAAAAAAAATATGTAAAAAAATCAATGCACATACCTGAGTCTTGAATAATCCGGTCAATTTGGTCTGGCATCCAAAGACCAAGGGAAATGCGTGCGTGGAGGCCAATTGTGGATCGATATCGGCTGTGGATTCTCCATTGGTATCCAAATCTTCTTTGGGTTCGGCAGGAACGTTCTTATCATCGCCCACCAGCACATCGAGAGGTTTTCCGTGAGGACCACCGACGTAACAATAATCACGAGCTTCAAAGGCGGTCCAACTGGATCCTTCCTGATAACTCATACCAATTTTGCAAGCATTTGTATTTTCCTGAGGCGTTCCGCTAACGGCTCCACATCTTCCTCGCATACATTCGTTGCAATCGAGCGTCTTAAACGTCGGCGAGATTGCTTCGTCAAACACTTGGTCAATGTGATAGTCCTTGCCGCACAGACTCCGACAACCACTGCAGGGAAACGCCGTGACTGCACTTCCCGTGTCGACAATGACAGTCTGTCGCTGAGGTGGATTCGTACCACACCACAAATCAATGTAGTGCGTTCCGTAGCCCTGAAAGAGAGCACCAATCTGCTGGGCTCGCAAATGACGATCCCCGTAACTCGTCATGCGAGACCTCCTGATTGGAATTCCTGTGGTAATGGTGGTGGTGGTGGAATTGAAAGTTAATGGGTCATCATTGTTGCTGTCACTCGCGGATGATAATAAGAGATGACGTCTTCGCGCTTGCTGAACATGATGAGGTACCAGAGGTAACGTATGAAAGACTGCTTCGACGGAGGGCACAGCAGCAGCAGCAGCAGCGACGACGACGGCGACAATGGCAAGAAGCATCGGGCATGCCAGATGAATCAGCGGTCGGCGGAAAAGGTTGTTGTTCATTTTCTTGTTGTCGTGTGTCATTGCTGATTGCTAATGTTGTTTCTTTTTAATAACTTGATTTTCACTTTTGAACTTATTCTGTTTGTAAAGGAAGTTATAAAGGCCGGCAAGAAATTAACTAACTGCTACTCGAGTACTAGGAGTAGTCTAGTAGTGTGCCAAGCAGTTTATGCCCTTGGAGCTGAATTGGCTGTGTGTTTGTGTGTCGTCGTGTTTCTGCTTCCTGTAGTAGCTTTGCATCGGTGGCGAGTGCATAAGGCCTAAGTGTTAAAACAGGCAGGTCTTTGTTTTGATGGCGATAAATCGGTCATATTTTCAGTCACGCGCGATTCAAAGGGAAACGACGTTTTTTGCTGCTCTGCTTCTTTTCGTCATCATCACATACATCACCGTGACGGCTATTAGACTTTAAAAAATAACACAGAGTAAATATCCAGTCTTCATTTGTTGGTACTACCGTAGCATTGTTTGTTTATATTACTGGACTGCTAGCTAGTACCGGGTAGAGCTAGTAATACTCGACGCATGCATATTACAGCTTTGTATAAAAGGACTGCCTTTCATTTGTAATTGCGATTAGTTGCTTGAGCCAAAGAACATTATGTGTAGTTACTACTCGTACTAGATGGATGATCTTCATCCTGCTTGCTCAAATAAATATCTGAGAATCAAGCAAACTGATTCTTCGTCGCCAGTGCGAGTACTAGGATAGGGAATCCGCAGTTGTGCTGGTGCCTACTTCCAGTAGTAGCAGCTCAACCTACTAGTACTGTATTTGTTATCACCATTCCCAGGGGATTGTGACCCTGGGATATGGAAAAAAATCCCAGGGCTGCCTCAAAATATTTCCCTGTACAATTTTGGTACTGTTGCCTCCCTATTGAGGACAGTTATTTTAACTGCTTGTAACTGTAACAGTTACTAAATAACACTCATGGTCTATTATTAATTATTCCAATTAAAATGAAATGGCCAAGCACGTTTTTAAGCAAGTATTTAACAGGTAGCTTCTTAGCCACTTTAATTTCTTAATTCGAATAAATTGCACCTCCTCTCCCACCCACCCACCCACTTGCACACACACACACACACAGAGAGAGAGAACTAAATACCATGTAACATAAAATTATTCATTCTGGATATGAACATATAATTTATCCCAGGAAATTATTACATCCCAGAAATGGTGTTACTGAGAGATGTCAAGCAGCCCCGGGATTGAAAACCCCCGGGCAATAGACTGCACAGCCCTGGGG
>Ga0210025_1000672_pt1 | contig 41928 bp, 48 predicted proteins | sample CryGeyme20150102_FD_183989 | JGI IMG/M metagenome (GOLD analysis project Ga0210025, IMG submission 183989) | Groundwater microbial communities from Crystal Geyser aquifers in Utah, USA - Crystal Geyser metaG 2015-0102 (SPAdes) (version 2) | ecosystem: Environmental > Aquatic > Deep subsurface >... | reverse complement strand
CGTTCGACTCCTTGGTTGAGGGAGTCGAAATATTCTGCCTATCCTGGGCTTTGCTCAATCCATGCGCGACGCTGCTGTTCTACCCAAAGCTCACGACCACAACCTCTCCCGCGTAGCGGGTTCGTTCTCCGGCCCATTAGCGGTCGTCTTGGCACAATCTTTCAAACGAAACTTTCAATCAGATCGAATAATCCCCAGATCGAACCGCACAGGAGTGCATTGGAATGACCTGCTTGCATTCACCATGACTATCTTTAGCAACAGCAATTCAATCAAACCCATGTTTCATCCGTAAATATCTTAACTGCATGAACGGAGATAATGACGGCATTGGCTGCAAACTCAAGTTGAAACATGGAATTGGCCGAATGTGACCAGTTATATTCAAAATGACGATGGGTGACATTTTTGCTATGGTCTAAGAGAAGAGGGGGCTTGGTTCCGGGTGAACCAAGAACTTGGAGACAAAAAATGACCGAAGATAAAAACAGGCAATCTGACGATCAACAAAACTGGCCCGGCTTGTCGGAGATTGACAAGGCGCTCGCAGAAAACCGTCTTACGGCCTATACTTGGAAAAAAACATGGGCGGATCCTTGGGGACGATTTGGTTTAATCACCTTCTTCATCGCCTTTCTGGCATTCGCGATATTTATAGCAATTTACGATGGATTGATTCAAATTTAGCTTACTTCCATTCCTTAATGTCGTCTGCAGCCTCAGCACTCGCTCCTCTCGCTTTTCCTGTCTTCTTGTCCATCGCTCCCTTTACTGTGCCTACGCGCTTTCGTCCTCTAGCCTGAGCACCAGCGACTTCATCTCTTATTCCTCCGAAATCGGGTACATCGCCTACAGAGGTTGATCCACCGCCTCCGAGCGAGACAACACCACGAACACCGGCGGCGCTACTCACTCCAGGTTTTTGCACGGGAGCAAACTCCGGCAATGTCAATTTATTTTCAATATCATCGTGAAGTCGGTCAGCATAGCCGGACACAAATCGCGTTTGTAGTTCTTGACCTTCGGCGCTCAGTTGGAAGTTCAAATCGTCAAAGCGTGCATTGCCGTAATAATCGCGATTGGTCTCCATCTCCGCCATACCCCATTCACGGTAGGCTTGACTTAGGTTGAGCGATCCAGCCGCATTGTTGCTTTCGTACCATGTTGCCTGATCTTCCAAGCGGCTGGCGAGTTCTTCCGCGCGCCTGGCTTCGACCGTGTAGCTTTGCGCTTCAGTCAACGATGAGGTCATCCCAGATGCGCTGCTTGACACCGCAGAGCTGCTGCTAGAACTGACGCTTCGCACAAATCCATCACGGGTATTGGACCAGTTTCGGCTATCAGAAATCTGGTTCAAACTTCCCATAATCCGGTTGCGGTCTTCCGAGGCGATCCCGATATCACTATCAGTCCAACTGTGGTTTCTTCCACCCTTGAGGCCCAGGTTAGCGCCCAACGCACCTTTTTCGCCCTTTACTCCAAGCCCTGCATCACCATTCAAAAACCACGATACGCTAATGTCATCAGATGCTCTGCGTGACAGTCCATATTGCCGTTGCAAGTTCCTCGAAGCGGAATCCACTTCGCTGAACGCTTTGTTGACGCTGTTGCTTTCGTTTGTGCCGACGGCGGTTTCCGAAGAACTCCCCTGGCTGTATGTATTTCTGAGTTCGTTAAATCTAGTGACCGCCGAGCTCGTCGATTGCTGTGCAAGATTGGAAAATGTTTCACTTTGGGAGCGGCTATTGGACGCCAGCGTCGATAGTCTCGAGGTAAAATCCTGTCCCAGTGTTGGTGTGAACGGATAAGAAGAATTAGGAACAGAATCGAACGAGTTTTCGGGGAAGCTCGTGGTTTGCGTCCCGCTTGCACTGAACCCTCGCGTTTGCGCTGCACCATAGGAAATGTTCGGTGCAATCGAGCCTTGGGCAAATTGCCGTGAGAACACGCTTGAATTTTCAATATTGCTATTGCCCAGAGACACATTGCCAGTGCTGGCTTCGCGCGCCGCTTCTTCGGCGGCATTTTGCGATGGATTCAAATAGGAGGTGGCTTGGCCGGATATCGCCAGCGCTCCGCGAGCAATCCCTCCGGCAAGAAACGGAATGGAAGCCACGAGATAACCTGCCAGCACGCCGATATCATTGTTGACGTCCACCATCCCGGAAAAATTCGCGAGGCTAAGCCCGGTGCCGCCTGCTGCGCCTCCAACATCTGATGCGCCCTTGAACATCAGGATCATGTGCAAGATGACAAACAACGGACCCCATGCCGCGAGATAAAAAAATCCCGTGATATAGCCTCTCAGTGCCAATGGTCCGGTCTTTGGCATCAGGAAGAGCGGGAACAGCACCGGAAACAGCGCATAAAAGACCACCGTCAGCACGATATTGAGAATCGGCACCCATTTCATGGCATTTTGGGCAATCGAACTGTACGTGCGCTCGGTCTGGATATCGGCGCGGGTCTGCGCAAAGACATCTACGCTTGATGTCCCGCTTGAACCCGCCATGCCGTGCATCGCCTGGTTCATCGCGTTAATTGTCAGCACCTGCCGGAATATCTCGCTGGCGTTTTTGGAAACGCCGCTCAAATAGCTGTAAGCCACCGGCAGATCGGCGAACAGCTTGGCTTTGGCCAGCGCTGCGGTCTGTTTGGGATAAAGCTGGCGGCCAAAGATCGTCCCCATTTCATCAATCATCGCCGTCCATTGTCCGTTGAGATTTGTGTAGGCCGCGCGGCAGGTGATGATGCTGGCGCTCACGGTGTCATCGGGATTTCGAGTCAGAAATTTCTGCGCTCGTGCTGCGCTGCCCGGAGCAATCACCGCCCAGATATCATCGCTTGCCGACAGTTCTTTCATCGAATAGCGGCCGAGCAGTATATCATAGAAGACGCACTGGCGGAAATGCTCATCGAGATTGGCTGCAAATTCCGGATCAGAAATACGCAAACTGCGCGTCGCATCAAACAGCCGCGAACCGTAAATCATGCCGTTCCGCGAATAATCCAAATCGCTGGGAAGCCCGAATACGGTTTCAGAAGAGCGCACCAGATAATCGCCGACCTGGCTGGTAAAGCTCGCCATTAAAGCCAGTCCCAGCGGCACATTGGATACATCGGCTGGTGCCAGAGATGGATTGATGCGGTCGGTGACATGGACATCAAGACGCGGCACCATCAGGCACATGTAGATCAGCGTCGCGCCCAGAAACCAGTGCAGCCATGCGCGCCAGTCCTGGTTGAACGCCACCACGATCACTGACAGTGCCAATCCCATCACAAGCGCGACCTGGATCAGGCTCTTATAGCCGCCAGCGCCGGTCCATGCCGCGACCGCGTTCAGCACATTGACGATATATTCGCCGCCGCCGATTGTGAATATCTCGACCATCTATTTGGGCATCCAGATCAAGGCGTAAGCGAGCGGTTTTGCACCGCGCGCGACCAGTCGAGCGCTGCCGCCATCGACGGCGACATGGAGGCAGAGAGCATATTTTCGATCATCGCAGTCTTTTCAATGATCTGCATGATCGCGCTGACCTTGATCTGGCTATTTGATTGCCTGTCAGCCAATGCGCGGCGTACTTCACTCATTTGAGCCTGCCACATGGCGAGTTTTGCTTCATCCGCGCCAATGAATGTTGACATTGAACGGCCGGCCTCACCCACAATCCGTTCGAGCACCGCAAAAAGCAGATCGACCGAAGCGATCTCGGCCAAGGTCTCGCGGTCATCGGTCGGCATGCCCCGGCCATAAGCAGCCTGAACGGTAAGAATTTTATAAAGCGGGACTGAGGCAACTTGGAGCAGTTCCTTCTCCGCATTGCCAATCGCGGTATCGGTTCTGATGGCCTCGACCATGCTGGTGATCAGCGCCGCGACACGCGGGCGTATCGCTTTGGACGTTGCAAGGCTCATATTGCGGAATGTCGGATCAAGGCATTGGTTCGGCTCATCGCAATCAAAGACCTTGATTGTTTGACCCGACGTCCCGTCGAGAAGAGCAGTTACCAGTGTCGAGGATGCATCGCCTGCAAAAGGTACGAACTTGCCGGGTGCATTATCTTTGGGCGGTACATAGATGATCGTACCGATCAGCGTCATCGCGTATTCGGCCATTTCGCCGTCAAATGTGCCGCCGGGATTGAAAAATGCTGATTTCTTGAGGATGTGCCATGTGTAATTGCGCGCGACGCCAGGATTTACATCGGCGTAATCACTGCCAGCACCGGCGTTTGTGGAATCGCGCTGGCCTTTGGTACCGCAGCCATGTTTGGCGGCCGCATAATCAGTGAATATGCCCTCTGAGTTGCCAATCGCCTCGCAGATCGCCTTATCGGCAAGATCACCCTTGGGCCAGATACCGCCCACCAAACCCTGCGCCATTTCGCAGCTATTAATGTTGAGATTGTTCATGAGCTGCGCTTTTTGCGAAAACTCCTGCATGATCTTCGAGCATTCCGGGCAAACCGTGTCGATGGCGAGGCTGAAAGCAAAACCGACAGCATTGTTGGCCACGGCTTTAAGCATCGCGACAATCTCGCTGGCGTTGATGAATGAGAACGAACCTGCAAAAATATCAATACCGCCGCAGCCCGCTTTGGCAGAGGGTAGCTGCAAGTTTGCAATATTGGTTGTCTTTTGGGGAAAGCGCGTCCAGACATTGCCGAGACTATAATAGCCCGCTGACTGGCCCTCGAATGCGGTTGGGCCAGTGACATTGGCTGCGCCGCCCATATCATCCATGAACCTGTCCATGCTGTCTCCGACATTGGCAGACACGGGAGCCGAAATAGATGTAGCCATTAGACTTGCGGCTGTGATCGCAGCGATTGCTTTTTTAAAAATCATGTCCGGCTTCCTTTGATGTGAGCAAATAAATACGGTCCTGCAGTTCATCGGCAGAAATGATGCCGTAACCAATCGGGATGGCACGGCTTTGCGCGCTATCCCACAGCACCAGGGCAGGGGTAATTTTGGGCTTCAACCCCATGCGCGAACGTTGACCAGTCTCGACGGTGTAATTTTGGAAATGCTTCGATGGTCCGCCATCGGTTGAGATGGCGCGGACCGTCAGTTTCCAGCGACCCGATACTGATTTTACGATTGGCGACATGACCTCACAGGCTCCGCAGCTCTGCGCGAAAAAGTAAAACAACCCGTAGCGTTGTCCAAGATTCGCCATGAGCGTATCACGCGAAGCACTGCGTGCATCTTGCCACTGCCGTTTGGCCAGCGTCGAAACCGGGCGCTCGAGCGTGTAATCCAGATCGGGTTGCTGCCAGATCGCGCGTTGCCAAACGTCCGAAAACAGCGACGCGCGGTCGAGCTGTTCGCGCTGGAAGCGGATATAAGCAATCACATTCTCTCGGGTTGGTTCGAGAATGGCTTTGGCTTTAAGCTCACGTAATTCCTTCGTGACCGCATCGAGCTTCTCGCTTGCACTGGCTTGTGGTTCTGGCGGCAGGGTTTCCGTTTCAGGCGGTTTCGGCTTGGAGCAATAGAACCAATATCCCAACCTGCGTTTCTCGCAGTAGAGTTCATCCGCGCTTGTTCGCGCGGCATTGGTTGGTGGGTTAATCGGTTTGGATGCGGTGCCTTGCGCAAATGCCGGACTGAGGGCGGCATCAATAAGAAACGTGATTGCAAGGACAAGCACGGCCAAGCCGCCGAGCGTCAAGGGCAGGGGAAGTGTAGAGCCAAAAACATGTTTCATGGTCCTGATCTTTCGTAGAAGTTTTGAATTTTCTGCTGGATGTCATTGGCCGCTTCGAGCTCGTCGGGCAGGCGGGCCGCTTCGGTAAATTCAGAGTAGATTTCGGAAAAATCCATTCTGGAAAGATCAAGCTGCGCGAATTCCTCGATCGTAAATCCATTGCATTGTTCGTCTTTTGCGCGCGCCCACGGCTTTGGAAGCTGCGCCCGGCCTTGTTCCTGCAAAATCCGCGACAGTTTGGATTCAAAGCAGCAATAGGCCTTGCGTTTGGTGATGCAGATGCCGAGTATTTTCTTCGAGCAATAGCTCCCAACATAGGCACACAGACCCTGGGCATCCCGCTGATGAAGCAGAATTTCTTCTGTATTGCATCCCAGCGCAACCAGCAGGCTGATACCGGGAATAAGCGGAAAACCCTTGCCCTTGCAGCAATTGAGCACGCCAAAAACTTTGGAACCGCAGGTCTCGCGCTCGCCTTTGAACAGCGTCAATGTGTCGGGATCAAATTGTCCGCGTGCATCATCCATGGCATGAAGAGCGACGGCGGCATCTCTAAATTCATCGTTCGCTTCGCGCTCAATCGTCTCGCACGACCCGTCGATACAATAGACATCGCCGTCGCAGATAAATTGATCACCGCTATCGTCCGTTCCGGGAAGCGGGCAATCATAAACGCGCTCAATCGTCGAGCAGGGTACATCCTCGCTGATACAATCCTCGCGGATCAGTCGGCAATCTTCGCGCGCGTCCATTTCTCCGCAATCATTGGCGGGCCGTCTTTCGCTGCATTGATAATTTTGTTCCCATGCCCAGCAGGGCTGGGTGATCGATACGCCGTCGATGATGCGCGTTACCGGATCGCTGTCGCTGCATATTTCTTCCGTGAGCGCACAATTTTCATCGCCCGCATAACCCTGACAGGCCGCTTCATTTCTTTTCGTCGTCACGATATTTTCTGAGCTTACGGCAAAAGGTGTTTCGCCTGGTACCGGCGAGGAACAACTCATTTCAATATAGGGCTCGCCCGGTTCGACGCAGTAGCGATTGATTTCATTGCCACCGCCCCATTGTAAACAGGGACCGGGGCGTTGACCCGTTGCGCGGCAGCCGCGACTTACAAAAACTTCGCACGAGGGAACGCCGCCAAAACCATAGGGACTGATAAAGCTGCAGAGATATTGATGGATGCTGCGTGTCTCGATGTTCACGTCGAGATTGACCCTGCAACTGCCGTTTGTTTCTTCGAGTGCAACACCGCTGTTGCAGGTCGCGGTATAGCGGCCCGGTGAACTAGGGGAGGGCGGCAAGGGAACGCATCGGCCTTGGCTACCGCCCACCTCCATTCCGCTGGTATAATCGAGCGGATTTTCGTTGATTTCTTTCGCGCGTGATGTCGCGTTTTTGATGTCTTCGGCAGAGAATTTTGCGCGGCGCGCGCTGGAATCCTTGACGGCTTTTAGCCCTTCATGCGACCGCGCCGTAGCCCTTGCGTCGCCTTCGATTGCGTCCGGATCATCGGCGTACCGGCTTTGCGAGGGATTATTTGCAAAGTTGGGAATCCGAGATGCGTCCGGCGTCGTCGATGCGTTTTGTTGGGTGCGCGATTTCTGCTCATTTGCAAAAGCCTTGCCTTCGGCTTTGGCAGCTTCGCGGTTCTGAGCATGGATGGGTGCCGCGACAGTCAACTGAGCGGCCATAAGTCCAAGAAGCGCGAATGATTTACATAATCCCATCATCTGGCGCTCCCGTTTAAACGATTGAGATGAAGCCGCGCCATCTGCGACCCCGGACCGCCGCCGCGAGCGAAAGTTTCAAGCGCGTATTCTACGCTCACATTGCCCGACATGCGGTCGTGCGCCGGGACAGACCCCACGCAGTCAAAGCCATCGCAAAGCATGAAATCAGTAGAAGCAATCACAAAACTGGGAGCGGCTTTGATATCGAATGCACGGAAGAGCCTTGGATCGATACCGAGCGATGGCAATTCTTCGCCTTTGGTCGCGATTTGTGTGAGCGCGCGCGTAAGTTCTTTTGCGCTGCCTTTAGGAAAACCGCGCAGCACCGTGATACCGCCCGCTGACGCCATATCATGGATGAGTATTTTGAGAGCCTGAGGCGGCATTGACAGGCTGGCAAAGGCGATGAAACGCGGCGCACTGCCAAAGTCTGCCTTCGCCATTTCCGCCTGACCAACAATCATCGCATCAAAATCGAAGACTTCGTCTTTGTTAGTTGAGTGCTTCCGATCGATAGTCCTCGCGTATCGTACGCGATTGGCTTTTGCCTGATCTTGTGTCTGGCGGGCGTCATCACGCACGGCTTCGCTTCGCGAGCGGACATTTTCCGCCAGCGCTTCGGCTTCATCATTGTATGCCTTGGCTGATGCGCGAATGGCCTCGATGTCCAATGGCTCGCCATCATAGTTTTGCGCTGCTGCAAAAGCTACTGTGGCGCTAAAAGCAAATAGGCAGGTGAGAATGAGGGGCATTTTCATAGCGCGCAGCAGTTCCGTTTGCGCCAGACAAGATAACCCATGTCCTCGCCAATGGCGGGAATGACCTGTCCGGCAGATTGAAAGGTGGTGGAAGCGCCAATGGGCGGGCAGGCAAACCGGCCTTTGGTTGCCGGATTGGGATTGGTGGCCTGCAAGCGGTATTGCTGCTTGCGCATGATCGGCATCAGATATTTGCCACACAGGCCTTTTTTGCCCATTGTTCCCCAAGACACCAGCTGGCGGTGTAACTTGAACGCAAACCGAGACAATACCAGCCGTGAAGCTTGTACATGACCGATACTAGCAGACACATTGCCGTTCATCGGATACATGCTGCCCTGACAGCCAGCACACCAGAAGAGCTCATCGCGCGGTAAGCTGACGGTGGCGCTGACACAATCCGCCGCGCAGGCAGCGAGCGCCAGCGGGTTGGCGAACAGCACTGCTTCAGGATTGATGATCGCAGTAAGCTCACTGTCTTGCCACAGCGGATCAATCTCGGAAATATACAGGATATCGACAGAGCCTGCTTCGAGGCAAAGGAAATCAGCAACAATTTCCATCCAGTAGATCAGCGGATAGGCATACCAGTGGACATGCCAGCTGGAATAATATTGGCTCGCCCCGCCAATTGCCGATGGCCCCGAGATCGATCGGTAGCCAATATCAAATCCGGGATCGATCTTGAGGCCGCCCAGATTGACAAAGCACCAGGGCTTCATGCTGACATCGGCAAGCCGCACCGGCTCCCAGAACCCCATGGCAATGCCGGGGCGCAAACCGCAAAGGCATACGGGCAGTGTTGGATTTTTGGGATCAGGTCTGCTCGATGGCCAGATATCAAGACCGCCAATGGAAAGCGGAAAAAGACAGGACCAGCAGATATCGGTGATTGGATTGACAAATTTTCCGGTGCAGCGGCCCGGTCCGGCATCGGCGCGCGCAGGCGCTGAGACAAGCAGGCTGATTGCCAGCAGAGACAATAGCAATATGGACTTTATTGCGCAAAATTTGGAAAAGCATTTCGTCATTGATTTTGCTCCCGCCGCCCAGGAAGCGCAAATTCGCGGATACGCAGCATCCGGCCCTGTTGATCGACCATTGCTGGTAGTGCTTTAATGTCGAAATGCGCGGTCAGTTTTCCACCCTGATCAAAATAGAAGCGTTTTTGGCGCGCTTTCATAAGTTTAAGCGGCGCGCCGTTTGTCAAAATGAGTTTTGCTGTCTTTGATTTCTGCGCAAAAGCCCATTCAAGCTGGGCTGGATCATCGCCGTCTAAAAATATCAATGCCGCGCGTAGCGGAACCGTATCGAGAGGATTGACCCTGGTTCCTTTGGCCCAGATCCTGCGCCCATCATGATCTAAAATATCGGCCTGCAAAGTGATCGTCGGATCGAACATCCGCGTGGCGGCCTTTGTCGCTCTCATCAATCCGGCGACGGGCTTGGGCCGGTTTACCCTTGCGATGGTGCGCGCTTTGAGTTTCTGGTTCAGCCGGTCAATGTCACCGTTCTCGTCCATGGCATGAAGGCGCGACTGAATTTGCTCGAGTAAATCCGGTTCGATAATCGGGAAATGGGTACCTTGCTGGCCATAGTCGCGCGCCAAGGATGGATAAGACAGAAAGACTGTGATGAGGAGGGGCAAATAGCGGCTGTTCACAATATTGCCCTCCCGGTGCCGATAATCCGGGGCGCGCAAATGAAACCGATCTCGCCATAGCGGCTATCAAAGCCGTGTCTGTGTGATGTTCCGACATAGTAGCAGCCGCCTGGAATGATGCCTTCAGGGCCTTTAGTTAGCGCGGCCCCTTTGCGGGTTTTGGGTTTGGTTCGCGCGACAAGATGATCATTGATGAAGACATTTTTCCCATCATGGCGAACCAGGTCACCCGGCATGCCCAATATCCGCTTGCCAAAGATTTGCGGCTTCTCACCGAAATGGCTGGTGAGCAGTTCTGAGCTCGGCGGCTCGAAAAATATCAATGTTCCGCGGGCAGGAGAGAAATTCTTGTCGAGCCAGAATGCCCAGTTGGGGAGGCTGGGTGAAGCGTTGATGAGCAGCGCATGATTGTCGCTAAATTTAGCAAGTGGTGAATAGAGCAAGGGAAGCGCCAGAACCATGCTTAAGAGAAGCGGTCGTTTCAGCCGCGCAGCGAGTCTCATCGCCCAAGTTTTGCGCCCGGTCATTGCTCGTCTTCCGCCGTTGAGCCTTTTTCCAGCATGCTAATGAACGAGCGGACTTCGGGGGTAATATCGCGCGTATCATTGGAAAGTACGGCATCCGACATGAGTATAGTCTTGCCGTTCCTGCTAGCTATCGCGAGGCTCGCTTCGGTCGCACCAAGATAGCGCGCAATGGCTTTTTTTGTTTCGTCCGGATCAGCGCCGCTGCGCGCCTGTGCGTCAACAAACTCACGCATCAGGCCGGTCATATCAACTTGAACAATTTCCTGTTGCTCAAGTTCCCAAATTTTATCGGTCGCCCAGACGATCCAGAACATCGGAATAACGAAGGCCAGAAAAAATCCAATCACCTCCGTGCCAGGCCAATAATATTCAAATTTTTCAGGAAGTTTCATTTTGCTTTCTCCCGGCTATGCGCCTGCATCAGGTTGGACAGGAATTGCGGCATGCGGACTGCCGTCACGAGCGCAGCGGCAGCAGCGAACATGAATTTGAGATCATGCGAAAAGACTAAGCGGCGCGCCCCGTCCGCTTCGAGATAGCGACTGCTCACATTATCCAGATGCGTGAACAGCCCGAGCAAATCCCAGCCTGATATCAGCAGGAAAAAGCAAAGCGGCAGGCCCAGCGCAATCAACACGGAGCTTATCGCGAAGAGCGATGCTTCGAGCATGATGTGGCAAGTGGTTTGAAAAAACTGCTTTAATGGAAACGGCGCGCGCTTGCAGCGCCGGTCCTTGCTTGTCCCAAGGGAAAGATAAGAATCAAACAGCGTATCGGATTTGTCAGGCATTGCGCTTGCCCTCCCGATTGCCCGCGCCAACGCCCGATACCCGCGCAATCGCCTGTGCCAGAGAAGCACCCGCTTCCTGTTCGGCCTCAATCGCCGCATAAACATCGGGCGACGACGAATAGATGCAGGCGGAATAGGGATCGAGAACTAGCCGCCCGACAGCTTCGCTGTCCGGGCCTTTGATAAAGACCTCGCTATATTCCTCGCCCGATCGTTTCAAACTGCGGATCAGCGTTTCGGTGCGATCATCCATGTCGAGGCGATCGTTTTTGCGGAAATCTGCAATGGTTTCAGGCTTTTGCTGGAGCACTAGCATCCAGTCGCTATTTTCCAGCGCTGCTGTGGCGCCATCTGATTTATAATAATCATTGAGTGACTGCGTGGCTGTTGCCAGCGCGCCGCCATATTTTCGTGCCGTACGCGCATAGGTTTCGACAAACTCGCCCATCGAGCCGCCCCGCAGCATTGACCATGCTTCATCGATCAGCAGCAGTTTCTTGGTGCTGCGCGGTGTCCGGGTCATCGCTTGGCCGGTCATAAACATGATTGCGCATAGAATGACGGATCTCAGCTCCTCTCGGGTCGCGAGGTCAGACATTTCAAATACGGTAAAATCATCATCAAGGGCGATTGTCGCCTGGCCCTCGAAAAAGCCGCCATAGCTTCCGCCCTTCATATAGGGCGCAATGGCAACCGCGAGATCATCGGCGACGGGATTGGAAATCTGTGAGAATGCGGCAGACACATCATTGACCGTGCCTCCGCTGCCGAGACTTTCCCAAACAGAAGTCACCGCCTGATCAATCAAACCCCGCTCAGTATCGGTCAGCCGGTCACTATGGCGCGCCATTTGACCGACAATCGCCTTGATCATCGCAATGCAGTCGAGCTTATAATCATCGTCTTCGGCTGCGCGCGCATCATCGATCATCGAAAAAGGATTGAGCGAGAAACCGGATTTGAGGGTAAACTCTACAAAGCGCCCGCCTTGCAATTTAACCGAATGCTCGAACGAGCGCCCGTCATCAATCACGACAACTTTGGCGCCTGCGCCGCGCAGACTTGCGCACATTTCCTGGAGCAGCACCGATTTGCCTGAGCCTGACTTGCCGCAGATCGCAACATTATGATTGCCCGCGTCATTCTCGAACGGCGACCAATAGAATGGCTGCCCGCGCCTGCCGACCAGCAGCAGATGCGGCAATGGCCCGCCCAGAAACTCGCCTTGCATCGGCGCAATATGGGCCGCGCTGGTCGAAAGCATGGTTTTGAGGCGTTTCAAACGTTTAAGATCATTTGCAAGGCCATCAGCCAAAGTCAGCGGCATGGCGGCAATAAGCCCGTGGATTTGCAGGAAACGCTCATCGGCCAGATCCCAACCGGCAGCTTTATAGATCGCCTTGATCGATCGTTCGTGAGCATCGCCGAGGCCGAGCGGTGAATAACTGGTCACGCCGTAAAAGAGTTGCACCAGTCTTTTGCCAGCCTGCAGTTCTGCCTGAACGTGGCTCCATTCGGCAGATTGCTGGGCTAGCTTGGGCAAAAAACGCGCGCTTTTAGATTCCGACAGGCTGGTTGTGCGCATGAATTTAAAACCGGCTTTGGCCTCGGAGTTTTCACGCGTTGGGTAAACGAGACAGAGCATGGTGGCAGCCGGGCAGGGAAAGCGCAGTTTGTCGGTAAACATGTCGCCGATAAGCCGCGCGCATTCCCAAGGTGCCCAGCGTTCGGGCATTTGGCGAATGCCAAAATGACGAACATCAAAGGCATCTGGATAAATAGCGCCGATCTCGGGCGTTCCGTCGGCATCCCGTCCGGTTTCGCGGAAGCGCTCGGTGCGCAAGATCATCCGGTCATCTTCGACCTCGAGCTCAATATCGCGGCGGATAGCTTGACTGGCAATGTCATCGAGCGGGTTATATTCGATTCTATCTTCGCGAGATGCAGTCGTCGGGGAAGTTAGATCATCTATGAGCGAGATCAGCTCGCCCGGCTCCATCTCCTGACTTTCGATGCCAAGCGAGGCGAGCATGCCGATCAGTCCTTCGCGGCACTGGGTGAGCTCATGGTCATCCACGTTGGCTGACGCTGGAACGCCGAGCGACAGCACAAGATTATGGCAGCGGGCATGAAAGGGCGCATGGGCAGACCCGCTTTCCCAGACCAGATCATACAGGCGTTTCGAGCGGCTGCGCGCCATCGCTTCATAAATGCCGCCTTGTTTGTAGCGCGCCGCAAACCACGGCGCCACAACACGGCCAATGCGCGGGCTGGCAAAATGCAATATCTGCAAACATGCGCCTTCGGGCATGCCTTCGGAGAAGAATTGGCCTAAAATTTCGCCGGTGCGTTCATCGGCGCCAATCAGCGGGGCGGCAGACAGGATGAACCCTTTGGAACGCGCGTTGCGGTATAAACGCGGGCCTGGATCAAAGACCCGGTAGGGCAGCCAGTCGGAAAGCATATCAATTGCAAGCGAGGGCCGTCCATGGTCCGGCGCGCAAGCATCACCAAATAGCCCGGAGAGCAATCGATCGCGCGCCGATGCGAAGGAAAAGTTCATCGGGATTTCTCCTCACTGGCGCGTTTTTTGGCCGCTTCGATGGCTTCAACGGTTGGCAAGCCAGTTTGCTTATTGGTTGGATTGGTAGTTGGCCCAGTGGAGGGATTGCTTGATGGGTGAGGGGTTCGCTCATGCCAGGGAGGAAACATGTCGAACCCCTCGATTGCCGGCTGCTTTAAACCGGCAATAGCCTCGCGCACCGTCAAGGGGTTTACGGCGCGGGTTGGCAAAGAAAAGGAATTTAAATCAAAAGCTTCATGATCAGAGTTATGATCAAATGGTACAATTGTTCCGCCCAGATGATCGGCAATATTTGGATAGTTTGTTTCTGGCGTTTTGGCGGGCTTTCTCGAAGCGCGCCCGATGCGCCGGGCGATGGCTTTGACGCTGTCATCGCCCGCCAGTGCAGCCGTCCAGTCGGGCCTTTGCGCCACGACATGGACGGTGCGTGCTTCGTGCAAATTTCCATGTGTATCGACAAAACCCGGGAATATTATTTTGAGCAGTTGCTCTCCGGTCCGCGCTGTTTGTGCCGCTGCAATTGAACGGCGTCTTCCGTTTTGTTTTTCTGCGTCAAGCAGAGCTTCGCTTGCTTGCTCATCGATGACGGCCGTGGGCGCGCAGCTACCGCTGGGTGCTTTGCAGTCAAAGCTTCCGCTGACATTGGTCCCCAAACTCGCGCAGGCCGATAGCGTGGAGGCGCAGCTGGCGAGTATTATAGCGCGATAGATTTTCATGATTACCGCGCCCCTTTGGGTTTTGGGTTTGCAAAGGCGCGGATTTGCGCGGCTTCACGGAATCCTTCAATCACCGCGCCATCGCTTGCGCGCACGATCACCGGGGTTCCTGAAAAACCGTATTTTTTGGCAAAGGCCTCGTTGGCATCAAGACCTTTGGTGTCGCAGCGTGCTGAAGACTTTAACTTCGCGCCCGAATAGGCTTTGTGCAGCGCATCAGCCGGATCATCCGCGCACAATACTTGTTCAGCCAATTTTCGGCTGCTTGCGCCAAAAATAGAAATGGGCCGCTCTTCGACATGCACGCCGGCGTTTTTAAGTTCGCCCGTCAGCCTCTTGCAGTAACCGCAGGCAAAATCGGAAAAGACTATCAGCTTGGGCCCGGATTTATTGCCCCAATGGACCGCGCCTTGTTTTGGTAGCTCGCTAAGAGGCACTTTGGCTGGTGTTCGATTGCCTGATTGGCTTTCTTTGGGTTGCTCGCGTTTGGCATTCGCGACAAGCAGATCCGGATTAAGTTCGAGCAGCTTGGCCGCCGTTAGGTCCGCGCGGCTTTCCATATCATAGAGGCGTCCGACAAAGAGATATCGCGCGCGTTCATCGATATAGAATAATGTCTTTTCTGACACGACTTCGCATAGACCGCCAAAGCCGTTGCAATTGAGGCTGGTTACAGGTGTTTTGGGTAGGCGCAGCTCGATAGCCGTTCGCACATCCTGGAGCAGACCCGCGGCATTGGCGGGAACCGAGATGAAGCTGGCCGCAACAAGACCCGAAACGATCCCGCCGCTGGCGACGGCTAGCGTTATGGCTGCGGCCCTCGATTTGAGACTAGTCACCTCGGTTTTAAAATTGGAAAAATTCACTTGCTTCTCCTTCGTACATGGACGCCGTCGAGAAAGACGATTTCGACATCGATGCCGGTCGGCATCTCGACGACAGGTTGATATTGTTCGGCTCGTTCAATGAGATATTTGGATACGGTGTCGGCGGCATCTCCCGCCCCTTGGCCCAGACCGCCGGTCAATATGTCGGCGCCCGAGAGGCTGTCGCGTTTCCCGTCCGCGCCGATCTGGCCAGTAAATATGCCGCCCGCATTGGCGGAAAAGCCGCGCCCAAACCCGCCGACGATACCGGCAAGCAGCGCCTGACTGACAAGATTGCCTTCACGGCTGACCACGCGCCCGCGCACACCGGATTTGCCGGCAAAGCTTAAAAACCCTTTGACCTCGCTCACCGCAACCCGCCCGCCGGGCTGGGCGCAGGTCATGCGGGCAAGTTTTACATAGACTTTTTCAGCCGAGAGATCGCCGCGCGCTGCGCCATTGACGACGCATCCAGTGATATTGGTGGTAAGCAGCTTGCCGTTCTTGATCACTGACCGGGCAGGGCCAGTGATTCTGAGTACCACTGGAAGCGGATCGCTTTGGCTCGCCACCCCGACCGAGGCATCAACGCCGACGATAACCCTGGCGGGCGCATAGCTGTTGGGCGGCAGATAGTCGGGGCTGTCTTCGAGCAGCAGCGTTGAGGTATCGGATTTGGACGTGCTCGTTTTTTTGCCTGCCGGATTGCTATTTCCAAAGCTCAGGACTTTGACTGCTCCCGGCGCAGGCGCGTCATTCGCCGCGCCATCAGGATTACCAAGAGAGCCTGCCTGGCGATCATAGTCGCCAGCCTGCGGGCCATAGGCAGGTAGCGTGCTAGAAGGAGGCGGCGTGTTCGCCGCTTGGGCCAGCTCGCCTTTTAGCGCAGCATTTTCGGCCGAGATGGCGTCAATGGCCACCTGGCCATCAGCGCGCATCTGGATGTTTTCCTGGCGGAGCGCATCGAGTTCTTCCCTGATTTCGCCCTGCGGGATCAGCTGTTCTCTGAGTTCCTTTTGGTCCTTAACTACCGCGTTGAGGCGGTTGCCATAGGTGCCGACAAATTCTTTCTGGCTCAAATTGCGGTTTACAAGGCTGGTGGCATCGAAAGTGACCGGGCCATCGCCATTGTCAGCATCGCTGTCGTCACCGCCCAAAAACATAAAAGCACTGCCGCCAAGCAGCACCGCGCTGCCCAATCCGATCAGAACCAGTTTCTGGCGTTTCTTGATCTGCTGGTTGATGTCGCCATGCGCGTTGCCATGTGACGTTTCAGCATCTTTAGAAGATGTTTCAGAAGCTTGTTTTTCTTCGCTCATTGCTCCGCTCCCCGGTTTGATTTGACGAGGAAGGCGGTGGTGATTGCACCGGACGCAAGGCTTTCTGCTGCCAACGTAACAGCGCGCGCGGATTTGGGCGCTAGATTAAGTCCATCGATTTGCAGGGCGTTTTTACCCCGGTTGCGCAACGTGAGCTGCTGCCCGGTAAACTGCCCGCCGCGATATTCTGCAATCAGTTGAACTTCGATATCACCGACTTTTGCCGGGCGTCCCATCATCTGGCGGATGCGGTAACCGGGAAGCGCGCTATCGCTTGCCATCGCCTTGATCAGGTCAATGATCGCTTCATCGCGGTTGGGGCTGCCTTCGGTGATTTCATCACTATCGCTGCCGAGCGCCGGGTTGGTAATAAACAGTTGATGCGCCTCAACCGGCTCGGTCTGGCAGGCAAACTTATAGACGAAGCCTTCCTTGCTGGTGGCAAAGAAGCTGAGAGAATTGGCGGCAAAGCTGGGAGGTACGGAAATATAGATATCGCCGCGCAGCGGTTCATGGGTCACGCCAAAATCATTATAAGGATAGCCGGTTGCGATTTTGGAGACGCTGGAAAATGCGTCGCCGATGAGAGAGATCCGCGTCAGTTCATCGCGCGAGAGCTTGCAATCAATTCGCGCTCCATCGGCTGCCTCGACAAACTGGTCTGCATGGGCAGGGGAGGCGGACAGGCAAAAGCTGAGCGCAATGAGAGCCCCGCCAAGCGCCTTAAAGCCGGTATCTGGCCTGCGCGTTACGCCCAGGCTCAAGCTGGCAAAGCCGGTGCCAAGCAGACAAGCGGGCGTGATAGATGACAAAAATGTCATTGGGATTGGTCCTTCTGATTGAGGTCATCGGAAATTTGGTTGAAACCACTGAGCGAGAGCCGAAGGCCCCGGTATCTCCACTGGAACGCAAAGCTCCGCTCTTCGCTGGCGATCACTTGGCTACCCACAAAGGTTTTAAGCGTGCCGGTTACACTTGATGTGAGCCCTTTGGGATTGACGGTGAGCGAACGGATGACAAAGGCCTGCGCCACATCCGAGCCGCGCTGTTCAGCGACAATTTTTAGGAGGTCTGCCTTGAGTTCTCCGTGGGCGCTGGGATCTGCAAGCCCCAGGATTTGCTCCATCCAGTAGTCGAGGCCCTCGGGGCTGCGGTTAAGCAGCATCAGCGCAGTATCGCGGGTGACAAGCTCCATATATTCAGCCGATGCGCCCGCGCTCGAAATGTTCAGTGGCTGCGTGCTTATGGGAACCAGAATGATTTCCTGATCCCGGCTTGCTGCGCCTGCGATCCCAATAATAGTAGTTACGGTGAGCAAAGCTGCAATGCCGGTCAGCCAGTTGCGCTGGCGCAGTAGTCGCTGAGCCTGTGTATGGGCTATTTGAGCGTGCATTTTACTCTCCCTTCAACCGGCCAGCAGGCGGCAATGGGAGGGCGGCGTGGCTTTTAATCCCAGAAAAGATCCAGGCAGATACCAATAGGCAGCGTGGAGCACACGGGAGCTTGCGCGTCCTGCTTTTGCCTTTCGCAGAGCAAGCCAGGCTCCTGCGCCAATTGCTATGCCGATTAAGACATGCTGCGCCATGATGCCCCAGGCAAATGGTATGACCATTCCGAGAAACTCGTCGATCGTCCAGAACCCTATAAGTTCCGGATCATCGAGCCGCCGGGGCAATTGATATCTGTCAGCCATTATTGCCGCCCTCCTTGCCAGTCGCGCTCGTTAAACGACCGCCGTGACAACTGAGGTGACGATGGGAACGCCGGTTCCGACGCCAATACCGACGCCAACGGGAACAGCAATTTGCCCCAATGAGAAGCGCCCGGATGCCAGTCCAATGAGACCAGCTGCAAGGCTAAGAACGGTAATGATCTTACCTCCAGAACCTTCTAGAAAGTCAGTAAATTTTGTGAGCGCTGGATCAAATGTATTGTCTGCGCCCGCATAGGCAGCAGTTGCACAAAGAAGCGCAACAGCTGCCGGAATAAAATAGTCGGAAGCGCGTCTGTGTGTTTGGGTGTTAATATTGGTCATGGAAAATCACTTTCGCTTGAGAAACATGAAACAGCATGTGTTCGCTGTATGTTCTTAGTGCGCCAGTGACCCACCTGTAGGAAAACAGGAAATGCCAAATTGGATGACTTCCAAGCAAAAAGTGACATTTCGGAGAGGAATTGGGCATATCCGAACAGCGACTGCGCTAATCTGCCCCGGAACTGTTCAGTTCAGCACAGCTGCTGCGCTCAATTGAACAGAAACTGTTCTCAGCTGAACAGGAAAGCCGAATCAGGTGATTCGCAATTTCCTATTTGTTCTATTTATGTTCTTTTCGTTTTCCTACAGGTGTTGTTTGGACATATCAGGTGATTCGTTCTCATAAAGACAGGATGAATGACATGACCGAAACCAGCAGAATTTCCGAGGCGCATATTAAAGCAGGCGTATCTATGCTGCTCAATCAGGCCGCCTCGACATCGGGCCGCTCTCAAGCGCGCATTGCCAGCGAGGCCGAAATCGACAGGGGTACGATGCGGCGTATCCTGGCAGGAAAGCGCGAAGCGACCGTAAGTGAAGCCTTGCGTATATTATATGGTGCCGGCGCATCGCCGCACGCACATTTGCTCCTTTATCTGGCTTCGGACCAGAACGCGGCATCACGCTGGATGCAAACAGATCTCGCTTTGTTTTTTGAAGAACTGGTTCGTCATCTACCAGATGTTTTGGAAATGCAGCTTGGGGACCATCTTCATGATGTGAAACCACACTGGGCGAACGGCACAGCAAAACGGGTTGCGCGATTGCTCGCTGAACATATCGACGATCTTACCCGCAAGGATGCACTTTTGGGTGATGGCTCGGATCGGACCAATGGAGGCGGATATGATTGATGATCGAATGAGCGAAGCTTCCGGCCCGCCAGGCCCGCGATTGCTCCGACTAAGAGAAGTCCAGCACCGTGTCGGACTAGGACGATCAACCATCTATCGCTGGATGGACGATGGGAAATTTCCTAGGCCTCATATAATAGGTAGTTACTGCGTCAGGTGGCTGGAAAGCGATATTGATGAGTGGATTGGCTCGAAAACATCGCTCGGCGCTTCGTTTTAGAGATATTGGAATCCTAGTAATTTTAATGATGCGTCACCAATCCACCATATCAAAATCCCGTTTTTCCGAACCACATTCAGGACATATCCAGTCTTCAGGCACGTCGGCCCAAAGTGTTCCGGCAGCGATGCCTTCGTCTGGCCAGCCTGTCGCTTCATCATAAATATAGCCGCAGTTGAGGCATTTGTAGCGTTTGAATTCTTTGCTCATTGTCTTTTAGCTCTTGCTAGCTTTGACTAACATCTTGTGGAAGCCATGGGTAAAGCATGAGGGGATACGTTCCGGCGCTCCTTCCAGTTTCACATCCATATTACGCTTCACCATTTCTTCGATCAGAACTTGAAGTAGATGGTTGAAAAGCGATGTCGATGCATGGATTGCCTCGAAGATATCACACGATGGTGCGAATTAACGCTATGCCTATTTTATAAGTTGAATCCATATTTTATTCGAACGATGTTTTAAACAATCGGTGTGTCCAAAGGGGAGGCTCTTCTGGAACGGAAGGCAAATCAAGTCTGACCAACATCAATGTTTTGGCCTTGTTTGACTGGCATGACGGGAACTTGCTTCAGCCAGTCAATTACCGCTTTAATCCGCCCCACACTTCGTAAATCACGATGCACAACGATCCAGAAGCTGCGCCGAATCACTATTTCCTCCGGCAGAATGTGGATGATGGAAGGATCATTTCGAGCCATGAAATAGGGAAGAATGGCAAGCCCCAATCCTTCGGCACACATGGAGCGCTGCATATTGATACTGGTGCTGCAGGTCTGCGGTACCAAAGCGGGGTCGATTTCCGAAAGATAACGCAGTTCATCGGCGTAAATGAAATCGGGAATATATCCGATGAGAGGAAATTTGTGGAGATCCTCCGGTTTTTCCGGCTTGCCCATTGCGCTGACAAAGCTTTTGGCAGCGTAAAGGCCAAGGCCATAGTCACTCAGCTTTTGGGCAATCAGCGGACCCCGGCTTGGCCTGGCCAGCATGATCGCTATATCGGCTTCCCGCTTTGACGGGCTCAAAAAGCCGTTGGTCGTCACAATTTCCAGCGAAATATCCGGATGCAGTTCGGAAAATTCCCTGAGTTTCGGGCCCAACACCCAAGTGGCGAATCCTTCCGACAGGCTTAACCTAACCGTGCCTGAAAAGCGGCTTTGCTCGCCCGTGAGTATTTCATTTGCACTTATTATCGCGCGTTCCGCATCCTCGGCATGGCGCATCAGTTCCTCACCTCTGGAAGTTAAAAGATGACCATTGGCAGCAATCTCAAAAAGACTGGAACCCAGACTCTCTTCCAGACGCATGATGCGCCGACCGACGGTCGTTCCGTCCACACCAAGTTTTTTTCCCGCTGCGCTCAGTGTCTTTTGGCGAGCGACAGCCAGAAAATAGCGTAGATCATCCCAGTTCATATTTTATCCTGCATAAATGCACATTGGTAGTGCAAAACTGTCTATTACACTGCAAAATAATATCTGCCAAGAAAGTGGGATAAAAACAGTAGAGGATCTCAATATGCGCCATATACAGCACGTAATAGTAGGCAAGGCAGGCCCAGCGTCCCGTCAGGGCGAGATATTCGATCCCAATAATGGCGGTATCCAGGGCAAGGTCGATCTTGGCGATGCAGCGGTGCTCGACAAGGCTGTTGATGCGGCGCTGGCGGCACAACCGGCCTGGGCCGCAACCAACCCGCAGCGGCGCGCGCGGGTGATGTTCAAGTTCAAGGAACTGGTCGAGGCGAATATGGACGAATTGGCCCATATGCTGTCGATCGAACATGGCAAGGTGATCGCGGATTCCAAGGGTGATATCCAGCGCGGATTGGAAGTCATCGAATTCTGCTGCGGTATCCCGCATGTCCTGAAGGGCGAATATACGCAAGGCGCAGGCCCAGGCATCGACGTCTATTCGATGCGTCAGCCAATCGGCATCGGCGCCGGCATCACCCCGTTCAACTTCCCGGCGATGATTCCGATGTGGATGTTCGGTCCGGCGATCGCGACCGGCAATGCCTTCATTCTCAAGCCGTCCGAACGTGATCCCTCGGTGCCTGTGCGACTGGTCGAGCTGATGCTCGAAGCCGGCCTGCCGGAAGGCATTTTGCAATGTTTGCACGGCGACAAGGAAATGGTCGATGCGATTCTTGATCATCCGGCGATTGGCGGGATCAGCTTCGTGGGTTCCTCCGACATCGCCCATTATGTTTACCAGCGCGGCGTTGCGGCAGGCAAACGGGTGCAGGCAATGGGCGGCGCGAAAAACCACGGTATCGTGCTTCCTGATGCGGATCTCGATCAGGTCGTGAACGATCTGTCGGGCGCTGCTTTCGGCTCGGCTGGCGAACGCTGCATGGCGCTCCCGGTTGTGGTTCCGGTGGGCGACGAAACCGCAGACCGACTGCGCGAGAAAATGATCCCGGCGATGGACGCGCTCCGTGTCGGTGTTTCGACCGATGAAGAGGCCCATTACGGCCCGATGGTCAATCCGGCGCAAAAGGCACGGGTCGAAGGCTGGATCCAGAAAGGCGTCGACGAAGGCGCGGAACTGGTCGTCGATGGCCGCGGCTTCTCGCTGCAGGGCCATGAAGAGGGCTGTTTCATCGGGCCGTCCCTGTTCGACCATGTCACCACCGATATGGAAAGCTACAAGGAAGAGATATTCGGCCCCGTATTGCAGATCGTCCGCGCCAAGAATTTCGAGGAAGCGCTCGCGCTGCCGAGCCAGCACCAATATGGCAATGGCGTCGCGATCTTCACCCGCAACGGCCACGCGGCGCGTGAATTTGCCAGCCGCGTCAACGTCGGCATGGTTGGCATCAACGTGCCGATCCCGGTACCGGTGGCCTATCACAGCTTTGGCGGCTGGAAACGTTCGGCGTTCGGCGACACCAACCAGCACGGCATGGAAGGCGTGAAATTCTGGACCAAGGTCAAGACGATCACCCAGCGCTGGCCAGATGGCACCGCAGACGGCGGTAACAAGGATGCCTTTGTCATTCCGACGATGGGCTAGTACTCTCCCCCCTGACGGCCTCATCTATCTGGGTGAGGCCGTCCTTTCACGTGAGATATTTGCCATATGACCCAATTTTCCCTGACCGAAGACCAGCTTGCCATTCAGGAAATGGCCCGGAAATTTACCGCTGATGCGATAACGCCGTTCGCGGCCGAGTGGGATGAACAGCATATCTTCCCGCGTGACACGATCAAGCAGGCAGCGGAGCTCGGCTTCGGCGGCATTTATGTGTCCGAGGAATCCGGTGGCATTGGCCTGGGGCGGCTTGAGTCGGCGATCATCATGGAAGCCATGGCTTATGGTTGTCCGTCGACCAGCGCCTTCATCTCGATCCACAATATGGCCTCATGGATGATCGATACTTTCGGTTCGCAGGCAGTGAAGGACAAATTTCTCCCTGCACTGGTGCCAATGGATAAAATCTCCAGCTATTGCCTGACCGAAGCCGGCGCGGGATCGGATGCCGCCTCGCTGAAGACCAAGGCTGTGCGCGACGGCGACGATTATATCGTCAATGGCTCCAAACAGTTCATTTCCGGCGGCGGCGAAAACGAGATCTATGTCACGATGGTGCGCACCAGCGATGACGGCGCCAAAGGTGTTACCTGTCTTGTTATCGAAAAGGATATGGACGGAGTAAGCTTTGGTGCGCCGGAACGCAAATTGGGCTGGAACGCCTCACCAACGGCGCAGGTGCATTTCGATAATGTCCGCGTTCCTGCTGAAAACCGGGTTGGCGATGAAGGCGAAGGCTTTCGCATCGCGATGGCGGGTCTGGATGGCGGTCGGCTGAATATCGGCGCCTGTTCGCTTGGCGGGGCCCAGCGCTGTCTCGACGAAGCGGTCAATTACACAAAAGAGCGCAAGCAATTTGGCAAGGCGATCAGCGATTTTCAGAACACCCAGTTCATGCTCGCCGACATGGCAACCGATCTGGAAGCCTCGCGGGCCTTGCTCTATCTCGCCGCCGCCAAGGTCACCGAAGGCGCACCCGACAAGACCAAATTCGCCGCCATGGCCAAGCGTCTGGCAACCGACAATGGCAGCAAGATCGTCAATGACGCGCTGCAGCTTTTCGGCGGCTACGGCTATTTGCAGGATTATCCGATCGAGCGCTTCTGGCGCGATCTCCGGGTGCACAGCATATTGGAGGGAACCAATCAGGTCATGCGCATGATCATATCGCGGGAACTGCTCCGGCAATAAGGTATATTATGACAGAAGATCTCATCATCCGAAAAACAGGGCGGGTCGGCCATATCAGCCTGAACCGCCCCAAGGTTATCCATTCGCTCAATCTCGACATGTGTCTCGGAATGATCGACGCGCTGATTGCATGGCGCGACGATGACGAAGTCGAAGCGGTGATCATCGATCATAGCGAGGGCAGGGGTTTTTGCGCCGGAGGTGACATATCCATGCTGCGCGAATCCGGCATGACCGACGGCAAGGAAGGGCGAGAGTTTTTCTACAAGGAATATCAGCTCAACCATCTGATGTTCGAATATCCCAAGCCGATCGTCGCCTTCATGAACGGCATCACCATGGGCGGCGGTGTCGGCATTTCGCAACCAGCCAAATATCGCGTGGCCACCGAATATACGCGTTTTGCCATGCCGGAGACGGGTATCGGACTATTCCCGGATGTCGGCGGCGGCTGGTATCTGTCACGGCTAGAAGGACGGTTGGGTCAGTTTCTGGCGCTGACCGGCGCAAGGCTTGACGGTGCCGAGTGCAAGGAGGTGGGCATCGCGACCCATTATCTGCAATCGGACGCTCTGGAAGAAGCCAAACAGCGGATTTCGGAAAAACCCGACCGCATCGAAGGCATATTGGGCCAGTTGTCGGGCAATATTCCGGAAGCGCGGATCACCAAAAATCTCGACAAGATCGACAAGTTTTTCGCCTCCGACCGGTTTGAGGACATATTGGCCGCGCTCGAAGCCGACGACAGCGACTGGGCCGCCAAGGAACGCGATACGCTCGGAACAAAAAGCCCGCAGACCTGCAAGGTGGCGCTGCGCCAGCTCAAGGAGGGCGCGGCGATGGAAAGTTTCGCCGATGAAATGCGCAACGAATACCGGATCGGCTATCATGTGCTGGTGATGCACGATTTCCTCGAGGGCGTCCGGGCACTTATCGTCGACAAGGACAATGATCCGAAATGGAATCCGCCGACGCCGGAGGAAGTCACCAACGAATGGATCGACAATATTTTCGCGCCGTTACCGGCAGAGGAAGAATGGAAACCGCTATGACTTACGAAACCATCCTGACCGAGAAAAAGGGTGCCGTCACCCTGATCACGCTCAACCGGCCGCAAGCTCTCAACGCGCTGAACAGCCAGGTGCTCGACGAACTGATCGAAGCCTTCGCCGCGTTCCAGGCGGATGACACGCAAAATTGCGCCGTGCTGACCGGATCGGGCGACAAGGCCTTTGCCGCCGGCGCCGATATCAAGGAAATGTATGAAAAATCCGCGGCCGATTTCTATCTCGAGGATTTCTTCGCCAAATGGACCAGCCATATCGTCAAGGCGACCCGCAAGCCCTGGATCGCTGCGGTTAACGGCTTCTCGCTGGGTGGTGGCTGCGAACTCGCGATGATGGCAGATTTCATCATCGCCAGCGACAAGGCGAAATTCGGGCAGCCGGAAATCAAGCTGGGCGTCGCGCCGGGCATGGGCGGTTCGCAGCGACTGACTCGCGCGATCGGCAAGTCGAAATCGATGGAAATGTGCCTGACCGGACGGATGATGGATGCCGCAGAAGCCGAGCGATCCGGACTGGTGGCACGCGTGGTGCCACATGATGATCTGCTCGATGAGGCGATGAAATCGGCTGCGCTCGTTGCCTCGATGCCGCCGATGGCCGCGCAGGTGAACAAGGAAATGGTCAATGCCGCCTTTGAGAATAATCTCGAACAGGGCCTGGTGCACGAACGCCGTCTGTTCCAGATCCTGACCGCCACGGAAGACAAGAAAGAGGGTATGGCCGCCTTTATCGAAAAGCGCGAAGGCCAATGGAAGGGCCGCTAAGAATAGCTGCTGCATCTTCTTAAGGCGGCGTTGCTTTGCTGACAATCACTGGAGACTAGAATGAAAATCGGATTTATCGGCCTTGGTAATATGGGCGGCGGCATGGCCGCCAATCTCGCGAAAGCGGGGCATGAGGTCCATGCCTTCGACCTCTCCGGCGAAGCGCTGGCGCGGGCGGGCGAGGCGGGTTGCCATCCGGTCAGCGACGCGGCGCAGGCGGTGCAGAATATGGAAGCGGTGGTGACCATGCTTCCGGCTGGCACCCATGTCCGCAAGGTCTATGAATATGAAATCATCATCAACGCCAATCCCGGCACTCTGGTGATCGATTGTTCGACCATCGACGTCGACAGCGCCCGCGATGTCGCGACCATGGCCGAAGCCAAGGGCCTCGTCCCCGTTGATGCTCCGGTATCCGGCGGCATTGCTGCGGCCAATGCCGGAACCCTGACCTTCATGGTCGGCGGCAGCGACGAAGGCTTCAAACGTGCCGAGCCGATCCTGTCCGACATGGGCAAGGCGGTGATCCACGCCGGCGGCAATGGCGCAGGGCAGGCGGCAAAGATCTGCAACAACATGCTGCTCGGAGCGTCGATGATCGCGACCTGCGAGACCTTCAAGATGGCCGAGAAGCTGGGCCTCGACCCGCAGACCTTCTACGATATCAGCTCAAAGGCATCCGGACAGAACTGGTCGATGACCAGCTATTGTCCGGTTCCCGGAGTCGGCCCGCAAAGCCCGGCCGACAATGGCTATGAGGGCGGTTTCGCTGCGGCGCTGATGCTCAAGGACCTGCGTCTGGCGATGGAAGCTGCAAAAAGCGCCGGCGCGGAGGTGCCGATGGGTGCGGAGGCTGCAAAGCTCTACGAACAATATGCCGAGGCACAAGGGCAGGGCGGGAAGGATTTTTCGGGCATTATCGCCATGCTGGATACACGATAAAAGTATCAATACCTCCATTTCGAACGAGCGGTGCTCCAATACGCGCATAATGGTTATGTCCAGCATTACAGTTGCATTTTACTTTTAAGATGTGCTTTTCTGGCGACCGCCTGATGCGCTCGTCTCCAGCATGACCATGCGATTATATAGGCGGGTTGGATACGGCGGCGCGCAAGTTTGTTGGCGATGGGGCAGACTTCCTGAATGGACCAGCGGATTAGATCCTGATGATCCTCATCTTGGGTCTTTTTGGGGGCGTGACATTATTGGCGCGATATCGGATCACCGCCATCATCGCGAATGCAAGCATGACGAGGGACACATGGCGGTGCCAGCCATGCCAGAACCGGGTTTCGTTGTGGTCGAGGCCAAGCTCGTTTTTGGTAGTCTCGAAGCTGCCTTCGATCGTTCAGCGGCGCCCTTCAATAGAGATTAGCGCCTGGATGTCCGTGCCAGATGGACACCAGGTTGTGAAGAAGGCCATGTCACCATCGCTGATATTGCGCCGTATCAGTAGCCCGCGAGTCCAGAGACCTGCTTTCGCCTCATTATATTCTCCGGCATCAAGATCGGCAAGTTCGAGATAGGCCCAGTCATGGAGCCTTGGGCCCTTGATACCCTCACCAGCAGCAGAAAGACGCTGCCACGCATCGGGTTCGAGTTCCTGTGTGATCTCGCACGCCATTCCACCGATCACAGGTGTACGTGACCACGAGCCAAAAAAATGATTGGATTTAACCCCGAGCACATACCCTTTACAGACGCGTCGCAAGGCTTGTTCGACATCGCCAACCCCGTATACTGCATCTGCTGCAACCCATGAGAATGGAACGTCCGTAGCCAGCGCACGCTCGATCATCTCCACAGCAAGTGCAGGCTTGGTGGCGAAGACTACCGCTTCAGGAACGTGGGTCGCAGCAAGGCGCGCTGGATCGCCGGTCCAGTTCTTGGGCAAGTATAAAGCGCGATCGATAAAGGCGTGACCCCCAGCAGATACATAAGCAGCGAACACGCCGATCTGACAGTTTGTGATTTTGCCAGCCGATCCAGTATATTGGCGTGCAACGCCGCACGATGATTTGCCCTGCTTGAGAAAGCCGGTCTCGTCAATGACCAGAACCGCGTCGTTAGCGCTAAGATTCCCCATAACATATTCGCGCACGATGTCCCGCAGCCTGTCTTGCGCCGCTCCTCGCCCAGCAAGCCATCCAGAAACAAGTTCGCCGAAGCGGCCACACGTTCTTGCGCGAACAGTCCGCGCATCCGGGCCTTCACATCCCGCAGCGAAGATGACCAAAGTTCCAGCGTCGTCTCAATAGATGCACTCAATTATCTATGTGAACCGCCCCGGGATTGCCGGAGGCTATTTAGTTTAAGTTAAGCTGCCATGTGGGTTTCGTCCAGCATGGCGTAATAGTTCTTCTCGGCTTCAGCAGGCGGGATGTTGCCGATGGGCTCAAGCAGCCTTTTGTTGTTGAACCAGTCCACCCATTCGAGCGTGGCATATTCAACTGCTTCGAACGAGCGCCAAGGCCCGCGCCTATGAATGACCTCGGCTTTGTAAAGGCCATTTATGGTCTCCGCCAGAGCGTTGTCATAACTGTCACCCACGCTTCCGACCGATGGTTCGATGCCTGCTTCAGCCAAGCGTTCGGTATATTTGATTGATACATATTGGCTGCCACGGTCGCTGTGATGGATGAGGCCATCGCGATGCGCGGGCCGCCGATCATGCAGCGCTTGCTCCAGAGCATCCAGAACAAAGCTGGTATGGGCGTTTCGGCTGACCCGCCAGCCCACAATATAACGTGCGTAAACGTCGATAACGAATGCGACATAAACAAAGCCGGCCCAGGTTGCGACATAGGTGAAGTCAGACACCCACAGCCTATTGGGTGCAGGCGCATGGAACTGGCGGTTCACATGATCCAGCGGACAAGGTGCTGCTTTGTCGCTGATCGTAGTGCGCGCTGGCTTGCCACGTATCACCCCTTGGAGGCCCATATCGCGCATCAGTCGTTCGATGGTGCAACGGGCAATGTCGAAGCCTTCGCGCTTCATCTGCCGCCAGACCTTGCGCACGCCGTAAACCCCGAAGTTCTCGGCAAAGATGCGCGCGACCTCCGGCTTCAACATTATATCGCGCTGCGCGCGGGCTGACAGCCGTGATGGATCACGCTGCTTGGCGACGTGATCATGATAGGTCGACGGGGCGATCGGCAGCAGTTTGCAGATCGGCTCGACCCCATGATTACCGCGATACTTATCGATGAACGCGATCATTTGCGAAACGGGCGGTCGAGCGCTCAGGCATCGCTTGAAGCGGTGCCGCTCTGCCTTTCGCCCTGCGCAAAATATGCCGATGCCTTACGTAAAATCTCGTTGGCCTGACGCAGTTCCCGGTTCTCGCGCTCCAGTGCCTTCAGCTTGTCAGCCATCTCCGTCGGCACGCCAGCGCGTTTGCCGCTATCCACTTCCGCTCGCTTTACCCATTCATGCAATGTCGGTGGTGAGCAGCCGATCTTCTCTGATATCGAAACTACTGCCGCCCAGCGCGATGGATAATCCTGCTGGTGATCCAGCACCATCCGGATCGCTCGTGCGCGAACCTCCGGTGCAAATTTGTTCGTTGTCTTGTTCATAATGGCTCCTTCTACTCAAGAGTTGGAGCCTCCGGCAATCCCGGGGCGGTTCAGTTCCCGAGGAGAATATGCTTAGCGACCGCGGCAATGCGTTCGTTGTCGCTCAGGTCCGGCTTGGTGGAGGTTGGATGCATCATGCCATGTGCACCTTGGCCGAGGCGACCACATGTTCCGAAATAATGCGCGAACGCGATTCCGCCCGATTTTACTCTCTTCATTGCATTCCTCCTCTAAAATCGGAGGGTATGGGCTATGCAATCTATCATCTTCCTAACCGGGATCGCCGCAGAACGACGTCACCATTCTAAAGTCCGTAAATGCCCACAGGCCACGTTTTTTAACGGGGTATCATGCCACCAATAAGCTAACGGCCAAGACCCTCCTACACCTTCACACCACAACCCGTTTCTACCGCACACTGGCGGACTAGGCCGGGGACAGTTTTTAAGATATCCCTCTCCTTGCTTTAGAACACGGTTCTCGCGTCGAAGCTGTTCATTCTCCTTCGTAAAATCCGCTTGCAGCTGAGCAGTCATATCCTTCGGTCTATAATCCAACACCCACTTGCCCAACATTGAAAAGCCAACGCCTAGGTCCGATGCCACACGCCGCCGCGAGAGCCTTCTGGTCAGCGCAATCCGCACTGCCTCCCGCTTGATTTCTTCTGTCTACTTGATCGCCATAATCGGTCTCCTTGAGTGAGTAATATGATCTCAAGTGACCGGCGCAAAACCGGTGCAAGTCCACTCATGGAGCGCCGTCCCGGAGAGACCAAGATATTCATTTCTATCAAACGCTCGACCAATCTTTCACGAGAAGGTTCTTTTGCAGCATGGGAGAACCATCAGCTGATCCGCTTGGTCGGATCGAACGCATTCTCCGAATATTTCCGGCAGGCTGTCAGTTGCCGCTCCCTGATGCCGGATTCCCAATTTGACGATATTTTTTGAATTTGCCTTCGACACGGTACAAGAAGCCCGGATCGGTTATGCTGACTGGCTCAATGACGGCAGTGCTGGAGCTCGACTTCTCCAGTCATAGCGCGGGAGCACGGATGGCCTATCCGATCAGTGTAGCGGCGAACTGGAGAAGCAACACATTACAGCGGGATGGCTGTCATACCACGGTTGCCGCCTGACAACATGCCACTTATCGCCCCCGGCGCATTCTCGAAGCAAGCCGTTACAGTCATCGGTATTGGCGGAAGTCCGGCTTTTTGCCAGCGTATCAGGGCACGTTCGGCCTGCGCACGATCAGGTATGTCATTGACGAGAAACCCCTCCATAGGACCATTTCACAATCAGTGTTTTTGATGTACCACATTCTCATAATAAAGTGGGCACCTCCATCAACCGGATAATTGGAAGCGCCGAGGGCTTGGATTGCAGCCGAGGTGCGTGAGGCCAGCCTGTCTGGCTGATATCTGATCCATATTGGCCTGTTTTGGGTTCCTATCCTCGATGTTGGACGCACCTATCCTGTGGCCGCCCGTCGCTCGTGGAAGATCAGGCGCTGCATGTTATAGGCGAGATTAACGAGCATGATCTTGGTTTCAGCACGCTTGATGCCGATGGTGCGGATATAAAGCCCCATATGCGCCTTTTGCTGCGCGAAGACATGTTCGACGAATGCCCGGACCTTCGATTTGACACTGTTCGCTTTGCGTGTGCGGTCCGGCATTGCTTTGCCTCTGGGCTTCTTGCGGTGGATGCGGCTCACGCGGCCATGTGCCTCAAGCCATGCCTCATTCTTCTTGGAACGATAGGCCGTGTCTGCCCAGACATCCGATGCGGTGTTGTCGCTCGTCACGACTTCACGCAACTGCGATCCGTCATGGCGCGCCCCGTGCGTCACCACCGATTTGCGGATGAAGCCGTAACGCTGGTCGATGGCGATGTGGTTCTTGTAGCCAAAGCTGGGGATGGCGATATCGACCTGCGGCCTACCATTCGCGGCAGTGCGGGCCTTGGCGAACTTCACAGTCCAGCGCGCATCCGTATCCTTTTGCGCCGTTTTAGCCGGTTTGTCAGGCCAGACCTCACCGGCTGTTTTGCCTGCCTTGATTGCGTTTTTCTCCTCCTGCGTATTGCGCTGCTTTGGGGCAGCTACCAGCGTGGCGTCAACGATTTGCCCTCCCATGGCGAGGTAGCCGCTGTTGCGCAATTGGTTGTCAAAATGCATCAAACAGAACGGTAATAGACTTCGCTTCTGTCAACCGTTCACGAAAGAGCCGGATCGTGTTGGCATCAGGTGTCGGGGCTCCAAGGTCGAACCCAAGGAAGCGCAGCCAACTCAACCGATCCCGGATCAGATATTCCATCCGCGCATCACTGACATTATTCTGTGCAGCCAGGATCAGTATTTTGAACATCGACACCGGATCATAGGGAGGGCGACCACCTTTCGCGCCGTCCCGCATTATCGAGGATCGGGCGGAAGCCTCCAAAGTCCACAATCCGGCCCAGTTCCTCAAGCGGGTCTCCGTTCGCCGACAGACGCTTCAAATGATCCGATAAACCAAACAAACCTGACTGCTTCATCACTGCCTCCAATCAGGCTGATTGAATCAAATTAGACCCAAAATGTCGAGGGGTTAATGGAGGTGCCCAAGTCGCTGTGTGTCAACCTTTCACTGTTGTGTTTCACTCCAAACCGCATTTCTTCACAAACACAGCTTGATAGATTTCTTCCGCAGACTGTCGAAGCATATTGATGATGTGAACTTCATCATCGTAGGGCTGATTACTGGAGACCGAGATTGCTGCTACGATCTTGCCATCAGTGTCTTGGATGCCAACCGCCAGACAAAAAAGTCCGTCTGCGACTTCTTGAACATCACGGGCAAAACCTTGTTTCTTTACTGATTGTAGTGCGTCAGCGATGTCCGCGGGATCGGTTATCGTACGCGGGGTGAAAGAAATGAAGGGCCCGCACTGCAAATATGCTGACAATTCTTCAGGCAGCAGCGATGCCAGCAGAACTTTCCCGATTGCTGAGCAATAGGCTTCCAGTTGTTTCCCCGCTTCGGTAAACACAGATGAAGAAATCTGACCCGCTCTCAGCAAATATGTGACCATATCATGCTCAAATATGCCCAAATGCGCTACCAATTCAGATTGGCGCGCCAACCGGTTAATTATCGGTTGTCCTATTGCTTGCAGGGCAGGGTTCAGGGTTGCGCTATATCCTAATTGAACGAGACCATAGCCGGCGACATGTCGCCCTTTTCCCACCGCTATTAAAAGGTCTTTACGGACAAGTGCTGATACTAGCCGATATGTTGTCGCTGCTGGAATTCCCAATTGTCGACCGATATCAGCAATGCTGGACTTTCCTTGATCAGCAATGATTTCCGTCAGCAAGCCGAGGGCTTTGTCGATGGCCTGGGTTCCGGAAATTCTCATGATGTGGAATATAGGCCTTCCGCCGACTAGCGCTAGCCTTAATATCGCTTTATCGAACCTGACTTGATCCGGGATAGGCCGAAAGAGGAAGCTCACTAATGTCTGATGTCCATGAATCTGCAGCACGTGCTTTGCGCGAGGCTTATGCTGGCGGCGCAATTTCCCCCATGCGTGGCTGGCTCGATCCGGTTGATATTGATGGGGCCTATGCAGTGCAGACGATCAATACCCGATACTGGGAGGCGCAAGGCCGCAAGATGGTCGGTCGCAAAGCAGGTCTGACAGCCAAAGCGGTCCAGCAGCAACTTGGCGTTGACCAGCCGGATTTCGGGGTGCTTTTTGACGATATGGCCATTGCCGACGGCGGGGTGCTGGATGCGGCGCGCGCATTGCAGCCCAAGGCTGAGGCCGAAGTGGCGCTGGTACTATCGCGCGAATTGACCGATCCGCAAACCACTCCCGAGATGGTCGCTGCGGCGGTGCAATCCGTTCATGCCGCGATTGAAATCGTCGACAGCAGGATAGCCGACTGGAAAATCACTTTTGCAGACACGGTTGCCGATAACGGATCGTCGGCCTTTTATGTGATGGCCAAAGACGGCAAGGCTCTTGAGGGTCTCGATCTCTATACCTGCGGTATGGTTATGGAGATTGACGGGAAGCCGGTTTCATTGGGAGCAGGCGCGGCCTGTCTTGGTCACCCGCTAAATGCAGCAGCGTGGCTCGCCTCCACACTGGCAGCGCGCGACGAACCTTTGCGGGCCGGTGATATCCTCTTGACCGGTGCGCTCGGCCCGATGGTCACGCTTGAACCGGGCAATCATGTTCGCGCCATTGTTGGCGGACTGGGCGAAGTCAGTTTCACCTACGGAGACAAATGAGATGGCAAAGATGAAAGTTGCGATCATCGGTTCGGGCAATATTGGCACCGACCTGATGATAAAGGTCATGCGCCTTTCCAATACCCTGGAAATGGGTGCTTTTGTTGGCATTGATCCGGAATCGGACGGTTTGAAACGGGCCGAACGAATGGGTGTGCCGATAACGGCAGAGGGCATTGATGGCCTGGTCGCGATGCCGGAATTTGCCGATATCAAAATCGTGTTTGATGCCACGTCGGCGGGAGCGCACAAGCATCATGACGAAGTGCTGCAAAGCCATGGCAAGCGCATAGTGGATCTGACCCCCGCTGCGATTGGCCCTTACACCATTCCGCCCGTTAACGGCATGGCCAACCTAGATGCAGCCAATGTGAATATGGTGACATGCGGCGGCCAGGCAACCATCCCGATGGTCGCTGCGATAAACCGCGTTGCCAAAGTGCATTACGGAGAAATAGTCGCCTCGATAGCGTCGAAAAGCGCGGGCCCGGGTACCCGCGCAAATATTGACGAGTTTACCGAAACAACCAGTCAGGCGATTGTCGATGTTGGCGGCGCGACGCGGGGCAAGGCAATCATCGTTCTCAATCCGGCCGAACCGCCGCTGATCATGCGCGATACAGTCTCTTGTTTGTGCGAGGATGGCGATCAGGCAGCGATTGCGCAGAGCATTGCCGATATGGCCGCCGAGGTGCAGACCTATGTGCCGGGCTATCGGCTCAAACAGGCTGTCCAGTTTGAACATATCGGTTCGAACAAGCCGCTGCATATTCCGGAGATGGATGGCGATTTCACCGGTCTCAAGGTGACAGTGTTCCTCGAAGTTGAAGGCGCGGCGCATTATTTGCCTGCTTATGCCGGCAATCTCGACATCATGACTTCGGCGGCACTCAGGACCGCTGAACGTATCGCAGAAAGGATGGCGGCATGAGCTTTGATCCAATGACGCAGAAGCTTTATATTCAGGATGTCACGCTGCGTGACGGGATGCACGCCATTCGCCACCAATATGGCCTCGACCATGTACAAGCGATAGCCAGGGCGCTCGACCGGGCAAAGGTAGACGCCATCGAGGTCGCGCATGGTGACGGCCTGCAAGGCTCCAGCTTCAATTACGGTTTTGGCGCGCATACGGACTGGGACTGGATCGCTGCGGTCGCCGATGTGCTCGAACACAGCGTCCTTACGACGCTGCTGCTTCCCGGCATCGGAACCGTTCATGATCTGAAGCGTGCTAGTGAACTTGGCGTCCGTTCGGTCCGGATCGCAACGCACTGTACCGAAGCAGATGTCTCGAAACAGCATATCGAGGCGGCGCGCAAACTCGGTATGGACGTATCCGGATTTCTTATGATGAGCCATATGTCGGAGCCCGAGCCGCTCGCCCAGCAAGCGAAGCTCATGGAAAGCTACGGCGCGCATTGCGTCTATGTCACGGACAGTGGCGGAGCGATGAACATGGATGATTATGCAGCGCGCTGCCAGGCCTATGACCGCGTGCTGAAACCCGAAACGCAGCGCGGCGTCCATGCTCACCATAATCTTAGCCTCGGCGTTGCCAACTCTATCGTCGCGGTGCAGAACGGCATTGTCCGGGTCGATGCTTCGCTTGCGGGAATGGGGGCAGGAGCGGGTAATGCGCCGCTCGAGGTGTTTATTGCAGCTGCTGATCGCTATGGCTGGAACCATGGCTGCGATCTTTATGCGCTCATGGATGCTGCCGAAGAACTCGTCCGGCCATTGCAGGACCGTCCGGTACGCGTAGACCGTGAAACGCTTACTTTGGGCTATGCGGGGGTCTATTCGTCGTTCCTCCGGCATGCCGAGAAGGCAGCGGACGAATATGGTCTTGATACCCGTGCTATTCTCGTCGAGCTGGGAAAACGCAAAATGGTCGGCGGCCAGGAGGATATGATCGTTGATGTTGCGCTAGATCTGAGCCGCAGTAAGAAATCGTGAAGCACGATTTTTTTAGTCTATTCCGTTTGCGCTCCTATCATGGAAGCCGAGGAAATGTTGTTTCAGATACATCTGTTTCCATTAGTTATGCTCGCGGCCTAATCTGCGGGATAGTGTCGCGAATACCAAACACACTCCGTGCTCGATATGGATGGGAAATGAAATATTCTTTGCAAAAAAGATAGAACATATGTACTATTTTTACAAGGCTATCGCGAACAGTTCTGGCGCGACAATTGACCCTGAGTATTTCAGCTTCAGTATCCACAAAGGAGATTTATCATGAAAATCCTGGTGCCCGTAAAACGGGTGATAGATTATAATGTAAAACCGCGGGTGAAGTCCGACGGCAGCGGCGTCGATCTCGCCAATGTCAAAATGTCGATGAACCCGTTTGACGAAATCTCCGTCGAGGAAGCCATCCGCCTGAAAGAGGCCGGCAAGGCAGAAGAAATCATCGCCGTTTCGGTTGGACCGCAGAAAGCGCAGGAAACTCTCCGTACCGCTCTCGCCATGGGTGCAGACCGTGCGATTCTGGTCGTGACCGACGAGGAAGTCGAGCCATTGGCCGTAGCCAAGATCCTTGCGAAGATCGTTGCAGAAGAAGCGCCGCAGCTGGTCATCACCGGCAAGCAGGCAATTGACGACGATTCGAACCAGACCGGCCAGATGCTCGCAGCCTTGCTCGGCTGGGGACAGGGCACCTTCGCCAACACCGTCGAGCTCGACAGCGACTCCATCACCGTCAAGCGCGAAATCGATGGCGGCCTGCAGACGGTCAAGCTGAACCTGCCCGCCGTGGTCACCACCGACCTGCGCCTCAACGAACCGCGCTATGCGTCGCTGCCGAACATCATGAAGGCGAAGAAAAAGCCGATGGATGAGAAAACGCCAGCCGATTACGGCGTCGACATCAGCCCGCGTCTGACCACCATCACCGTCACCGAACCGCCGGTTCGCCAGGCCGGTGAAAAGGTCGAAGACGTCGATGCGCTGGTCGCGAAACTCAAAGCTGTGGGAGCGATCTAATGAAAACTCTTGTACTCGTAGAACATGATAACGCCAATATGAAGGACGCGACGCTGGCCGTTGTCACCGCCGCGTCGCAACTGGGCGAAGTCCACGCGCTGGTCATCGGCTCCGGCTGTGCCAGCGTTGCCGAACAGGCGGCCAAGGTCGCTGGCGTCGCCACCGTCCACGTCGCCGACGACGCCTCGCTCGCCAACCAGCTCGCGGAAAATGCCGCGCCGCTGATCGCCAGCCTGATGGAATCGCACGACGCGTTCCTCGCGCCGGCGACCACCACCGGCAAGAATATCGCCCCGCGCGTCGCCGCCCTGCTCGACGTGATGCAGATCAGCGACATTCTTTCGGTCGAAAGCGAAGACACGTTCACCCGGCCAATCTACGCCGGCAACGCGATCGCAACCGTGAAATCCTCGGATGCCAAGAAAGTCATCACCGTACGCGGTACGGCGTTCGACAAGGCGGCAACCGAAGGCGGCTCCGGCACCATCGAAGCCGTCGGCGGCGCCAGCGACGCCGGCCTGTCCAGCTTCGTCAGCGAGGAAATCGCCAAGTCCGAACGGCCAGAACTGACCAGCGCCAAGATCATCGTCTCCGGCGGTCGTGCCCTCGGTTCTGCCGAGAAGTTCGAGGAAGTCATCACCCCGCTCGCCGACAAGCTCGGCGCCGGCATCGGTGCCTCGCGCGCTGCGGTCGATGCGGGCTATGTCCCGAACGACTATCAGGTCGGCCAGACCGGCAAGATCGTCGCTCCGGACGTCTATATCGCGATCGGCATCTCCGGCGCGATCCAGCATCTCGCCGGCATGAAGGACAGCAAGATCATCGTCGGGATCAACAAGGACGAAGACGCGCCGATTTTCCAGGTTGCGGATATCGGACTGGTTGCGGATCTGTTTGATGCGGTGCCGAAGTTGACAGAAAAAATGTAAATGTAAATCTTTCCAACGGAATTTCCGTTAATTATCCGATGAGCATTTTCCTTTCATATTTCTATTAGAGATACCAGCAATCGGGCGGCATGTAGACCATCGTTGTGTTCCAAGTTTACTGCTGTTGTTCCACTAGGGTCAGGACCTATTAAAGGGATTCCCAGCGCGGTATTTTTGTGATTCAATGTCGGCATCGAAGGAGGTGCTGTCATGGATGTTCCATTTTTGCTGACCAAAGCGCAGATGCGCCGGATAGAGCCGTATTTCCCGTTATCGCACGGGGTTCCCAGAGTTGATGACCGGCGGATACTAAGCGGTATCATCTTTGTCATCCAGGGTGGCCTGCGCTGGCGCGATGCCCCCGCTACTTATGGTCCGCACAAAACGATCTATAATCGCTTTATCCGCTGGAGCCGCATGGGTGTGTTCAACAAGATATTTTCTGCTCTGGCTGCTACCAGCGATGCCGATGACGTGCTGATGATCGATGCCACACATCTCAAAGCACATCGTACCGCTGCCAGCCTTTTAAAAAAGGATCTGTTTCCAGATATATCGGACGCACCAAGGGCGGCCTGAACAGCAAACTCCATGCCGTGTGTGACGGGTTAGGCAGGCCGCTGGTCCTGTGTTTAAGCGAAGGGCAGATGAGCGATCATATCGGTGCAAAGCTCACATATCCCGCGCTGCCAGAACATGCCACCTACATGCTCGGGGACAAAGGCTATGACAGCGACGAGTATCGCGCCGCCCTGCAGGCCAAAGGCATCACGCCATGCATCCCGCCACGAAAGGGACGGATATTACCCGCCGGCTTCGACAAAACCCTCTACCGGCAGCGTCACAAAATCGAGAATATGTTCGGGCGCCTCAAGGACTGGAGGCGGATCCACACCCGCTATGACCGATGCGCACACACCTTCATGTCCGCCATTGCAATCGCTGCTACCGTCATCTTCTGGCTCAGTTAATGAGTCCTGACCCTAGACACTGGCGTTCAATCCGCTTTTGGCTTACCCGATATGCAGATAAATTCAAAATTCGCTGGAAAATAGAAAAAATGGTTAAAGCTACTACAGGACGAGCGGTAAACAGACGCAGTTCTAGTTCAGAGACGAGTACGAAAAATCGGATAAAGATCACCGCGAGAAAACTATTCGCTGAGAGAGGGGTCGAAGCCGTTACGGTCAGGGAAATAATCGCTGCCGCAGGCGCCAAAAACGGTGGTTCTCTGAACTATTATTTTGGTTCTAAAGATGCATTGATCGAAGAGTTACTTGCGGAAATATTTCGCGAAATGAGTGATGCTTGGCTGGTTGGCCTTTCTGAAATAGACAAGAAGGGCGGTCCCACAAGCGTTTCGGATATTGTCAGCATCATCATCGATCCTCCGACGCCAATTTTGGTAAGTGATAATTCACCGACCGCCTCCCGATTTCTTGCAAGCGTCCTTTCGACGCGACGTCAGGTTGTGCGCGATTTGATGGATCGCATGCATTTTTCCGTATTTGCGCGATTGTTGACGTATATTCAGGAATTGAGGAGGGACATTCCGCCCGAGATCATGCGCCAGAGATTGATCTTTTTCGCATGGTACGCGGTGTCAGCTCTCGGTGCTTATGAAGGTTTCCAAGCCAACGGTAGGCGCGATTCCAACATTTGGACGGATTATGATCCACTTCAGAACATCATTGATACCGGTACGGGATTGATTGAAGCGGATGTATCAGTTCCATCAAACAAACGAAGGTCCTATGCAGACCAAAAATCCAAAAGCGTAAAACGGCAATCTAAAAGTTCATCCGTGGTCGACGAAATTTTTCTTTAGACATTCTGCTATTTTCATATGCGATTGCCTGGAGGCGACAAGGCACGCATTTCAGGTTCTCCCGTTAGTTTCCCGGTTAGATTTCCTGCGCTTAATATCTGCCACTAGCCCTCTGTTCGAGCATATAACGCCGAGTTCATATGGTCTTTTCTGCGCGCATTGCTACGGCTCATGCATCCAATCTACGCCGCCGTGAATGTTACGGCTTTACTGAAGCAAGCGTTTTAGTTATGCATCGTTTAGTCTTGAATGAGATGAATAGGCGAGGAGCGCTAAAATGGCGGGGCCATTAAACGGATTGATGATTATCGAGTTGGGCAGCATTGGGCCTGGTCCGTTTTGCGGCATGATGCTTGCTGATCATGGTGCGCGTGTGATTAGGGTGGATCGGCCGGGCACGGAGCTTGACGAGAAAGATGTCACATTACGATCGCGAGACGTCGTTTATCTCAATCTAAAGGATAAAGCTGACATAGCATCGCTCCTTGACCTCGTCAGCAAGGCCGATGGTCTGATTGAAGGCATGCGTCCGGGAATATTGGAGAAGCTGGGGATCGGTCCAGATGTCCTGCTAAAGCAAAATCCAAAGCTTGTTGTCGGCCGCATGACGGGGTGGGGGCAGTCTGGCGATTATGCGCCTTGGGCGGGTCATGACCTTAACTATATAGCGCTGAGCGGAGCTTTGCATGCTATTGGTCCTGCCGCACATCCGGTTCCCCCTCTGGCATTAGTAGGCGATTTTGGCGGCGGCGGCATGATGCTTGCCTTTTCGATGACAGCAGCGATGCTAAACGTTCGTGGCGGCGGAGAAGGGCAAGTGATAGATTGTGCCATGACGGATGGCGCATCCATGTTGATGGCACCCTTCTATTCCTACCATTCAGCGGGCTGGTGGAAAGATGAGCGGCAATCCAATCTGATTGACGGGGCCGCACATTTTTACGGAGTCTACCAAACTTCAGATGGAAAATTCGTCTCTGTGGGCGCAATTGAACCGCAATTTTATGCCTTGTTGCTGGAAAAGCTGGGTCTTGCAAAAGACCCGGATTTCCAAGACCAGAATAATGCGAAGAACTGGAGTGGGCTTCGGGAGCGCGTCGCGGGAGTGTTCTTGACCAAGACACGTGACGAATGGACTGCAATCCTTGAGCATAGCGATGTTTGTTTCGCTCCGGTTTTGAATCTCACCGAAGCGCCGGAGCACCCGCACAATGTGTCCCGCGGCACATTCATCGAGGCTTTTGGTGTAACACAGCCCGCACCGGCACCGCGTTATTCATTGACGTTGGCTGATGCGCCGCGCGCGGCACGCACGGTGAGTATAGATGATATTTGAATTCATGAGTGCACGATAGTTTCGAATCAAGTGCGTTCTAGGTGTGACAAAGTAACTGATGAAAATGAGAGGCAGATAAGCAAGATGGCGTTGGTAATTTTCGTAAATGCGGATGGTACGAAAACGGAAATAGACATTGAAGATGGCATTTCGGTTATGGAAGGTGGCGTACGCGGCGGTGTCGATGGCCTGGATGCCGATTGCGGCGGTCAGGGCGCATGCGCGACTTGCCATGTCTATGTTGATCCGGCGTGGGCCGACAAGCTAACCGCCCCCTCATCTGATGAAAAGGATATGCTGGAATTCGCTTTTGAGCCCGACGATACATCGCGACTTTCTTGCCAGATCTTATGCAATGCAACGCTCGATGGTCTCGTAGTTCGGGTGCCATCGGAGCAAAGTGGACTGTGACATCGAAGAAGGAGAAAAGCCATGGTTGAGCAAGTGGACTTAACAAAGTCCCAAGAAGGGAAATGGGTTCGCGAAGACAAGAAGCGCGGTCTTTTCAAAGTTTCGCGGGATGCTTTTACAAGCCAGGCGGTGTTTGAACGAGAGAATGAGCGCATTTTCAATAAATGCTGGCTTTACCTTGGGCATAGCTCCGAACTGGAAAATCCGAATGATTTTCTAACGCGCAATGTTGCCGGACATGAGCTGATTTTCAACCGCGATCGTAAAGGTGGGTTCAACGCGTTTTTCAACACCTGCCCCCATCGCGGCGCCATGGTGGCGCGCGAAGAATGTGGTAACGCGCTCGGTTTCAAATGTTTTTATCATGGCTGGTCATTCAACAATAATGGTAAATATGCGACCCGCTCTCCCAAGGGCGTTTATCCAGAAGATTTTGGCAAGGAGGGTGATAGCGTTGATTTGTCACGCGTGCCGCGGCTGGAGCAATATCGTGATTTCTACTTCATCAATTTTGATGCTGACGCAATAAGCCTTGAGGACTATCTGGCCGGTTCAAAGGAAATTCTGGATATTGTATCCTGTCCGTCGTCAAAACATTTGGCACTGAAGGCTGCGTAAATTAACGGAGCATTGGTTCCATCTGGTTGGTTGATATTAAGCGGCAAGCTTGCGGTGTTGCAAGCGCCGATGTTCGATTGTTTGTTTTTTGATCCTTTCTC
>Ga0210025_1000667_pt1 | contig 42175 bp, 45 predicted proteins | sample CryGeyme20150102_FD_183989 | JGI IMG/M metagenome (GOLD analysis project Ga0210025, IMG submission 183989) | Groundwater microbial communities from Crystal Geyser aquifers in Utah, USA - Crystal Geyser metaG 2015-0102 (SPAdes) (version 2) | ecosystem: Environmental > Aquatic > Deep subsurface >... | reverse complement strand
GGTAAAGACTACACAAAGTTACACAGAGCTACCCTAGGACTATTTGATACTTTGCCGTAAGTGCACCATACCCCGTACGCTCTGCGTCGGGGTTGCTTATTTTTATAACCCAACCTGGAATGATCTCGAAGCTACGGGTCAGTTAGTAGAATCGGGGATCGTTGAAGATCAAATAAACCGTGTACGAGGTTATATTGAGACTAGAAGATACTGGATTGAACAGGGAATGGAAGACCTCACCACTCAAGAGGAATTGGATCAATATTTGAGCGATTTAAGATTATTATTTTCTATTCATGCACAGGTAGCCACAATATATGTAGACTTCCTCACTCATCATCATTTTAAACCCGATGCTCCTGCTAAATGGGAAACTTTCAAAGATACTTATAAATTGAATATTTGATCTTCCCATAATAAATAGCTTTTGTTTTATAATGTTTTACTGGATTATGTATTTATGAGATATACTATAGTTATGAATTCATCTGCAAATCCAAAAAGCCAGAAAAAGTTTGGCGATAATCTACGAGAAATCAGGTCAAGCTTGCAACTATCACAAGAAGAAGTAGCTAAAGCTAGCGGTATATCCGTAACTTATTATGCAGGTATCGAACGCGGAGAAGAAAATCCAACATTTGCAGTTATAGAGAATATTTGTAAGGCACTAAAAGTAAAATCAGAACAAGTCCTTCCATTTTAATAGCTATTTAATCAACCCTAAGATGCTGGGTTCAGGAAAACCCTGGAAAGCTATTCCTAATAGTTGTTTATATAGTGATTTGAAATATTGTACTATTGAGAGGGTCCGCCTACAAACTCGAACGTTGAGAGGATTTGGTTTGTCAGTTCTGATTCATGAAAAGTTATTACTATCATTTGCAATTGACTCGCAGGAATAATGACCTCATCAGAGCTTTCTCCCAAGACTTTCACAGGATCAATTTGATATCCGATACGATTTGATATGACCTTTTTGATAAGTCTGTATTCTTCTGTTAGTGGAGTATTATTTTCTATTGTTGTGCAGTTGAATTCGTCGAATTGTTCATTTGTGCAAGAAAGTTGAATGCCCAACTTCTGAAATCTTGACTTAAAGAATTCTAATGGTTCTAATCTTTCTCTATTTGAATGGTGGGCAATTCGAAAACCGGGACCACATGGATCTCCTGGGAGAACAAACACATATGATGTGCCCTCCTCTTCCCTTTGTGAGGGAAAATCTGCATCTTGCAGTTTGCATGTTGTGGTGCTGGATGCCGGTGGATACTTTAGAGTGTAACCGTACTCTTCATTCACATATGTTTTCCATTCTTCCATCTCATCAGATTCTGGAATTGGAGAGATAGAAGTTGCCGATGTTGGAATAGGTGTGCTTTGTGTACTGCTTTCTATATTTGGAGTCTTTGAAAAACTTCGACTAAAATATATCCCACCTGCAAAACCCAAAATCAAGATGAGTGTACTTATTGTGACATACTTCAACGTAAGAAAGTTCAAAGAATGCCCGTCACTATAAACGTGGGCAGAAGACTCGTCCTCAAGATTTCGGCTACTTTCGTTTGCTTCCATATGCATACTATACAGTATATACTGAAGATTATGAATACCGAAAATAATAATCTGACTGGTGAGAATTTTAAACCGGCGGAGTCAAATGTTCCAAAATCTCCCGTCTATAGTCCTCTCAAACACAGAAATATGTTTTTGATTCTTTCAGCAATAATTTCTGTGGTCATTGTGCTGATTGTAAGCACGTTTTTTATATTTGCAACCCGAAAACAAAATCAAAAAATAGTACCAAACAATATTTCACCTACTCTCCAAACTTCGGAAATGATTGCAACTGAAGAACGACCATTCCCCCTAAAGGTATTTGGAACAGATATGAATGACACCAGTGTTGATCCGGAAAAGGGTAATCCAGCTCCTTGTCAGCCAGATTTTTTTGACCCAAAAATTTCTAAATATTACAAAATAAAACAAGATGGTACTCCATCGGATCTTTATGGTGTAGAAGGATATAGTGAGTGGGGTGTTATGCAAATCGATGGATGGAATAAAGAAGGTGAAAATAAAATTGATCTTCCAGAACCTTTTAATGTAACTATTTATAATTTTGGGTGTGCAAGTAGCTTTAGTAGTGTCCTAGACTTGTCAAAAAATGGTTTGAGGCAAGCTCTTTACACGCATGTGCTCAGTTATTCGTTTTCGGATGATGGCAAATACCTATCTATCGTAAACAATATTAACGATCGAGGAAGTTGGGCTCTTTTAAAGAGAATAATAAATATTGAAACGCAAGAGATAGTAAATGTCCCAAATATTGCGTGCGCCTCCCAAGCCGGAACTTGGTATGGAGATAGGCTATTAACCTTTGCTGAAAGACCAGACGAGTCTGAATATACTACAGATATTTGTGTATGGAATAAATCCGGCAAGTTGATCTCTAGAATGGGCACCACTTCGTACTGGGGTGCGGGTAGCGCTGACTATTTATCTGAACAGCTTGGTTTATTGCCAAAAGATCCCGATACATTCTATGCATACACCATTACGAGTGATGGTAAGACATGTTCTTTATTTTTAGCTGATATTAATTCAGAGAATGTTTATAAAACGATACCAATTTTTGACAAAGTGTCTGATTATCCCGCTTGTACGATGCCAAGAACACAATTTGATCTTTCGAATTTAACATACAAAGGCGGTATCTTGAAATACAGATTTTTGACTGATGAAGCGGAGCATTCCGGCAAAGATTTATGGAATGATTGGCAGACCATAAATGTGCAGTAATAGGTAGTGTAGGAGAGTTTTAAAAACTTGCCTTTTGAGAAATTATCAAGATTCAAATATTTACCAGACCTGGGTATGCACTTCACGTCACCAACTAAATGAGTTAGCATAAGGGGATATGAAGCTGTATCCTTTAAATGTGATTGAGTTTCAAGATGCATTTCCAACAAATGCGGCATGCTTTGAGTACCTGTGGATTGTAAAGTGGCCCAACGGATTTGAATGTCAAATCTGTGGTCATGATGAGGCATGGAAAATAAGAAATAGCTCTTCAAAGTGTAAAAAGTGTCGTAGACAAAAAAGTATTACAGCAGGAACAATTTTTCAAAACAGACACATTCCATTAAGACTTATATTTCAGGCAGTATGGTATGTAGTAAGTAATAATAATGGCGTTAGCGCTCTGGGTCTGCAATCAGTACTTGGGTTGGGAAGTTATCGTACGGCTTGGAGTTGGTTACATAAGTTAAGAAGAGCAATGATTAGACCAGGGAGGGATAAACTTTCAGGGATAGTAGAAGTGGATGAAACTCTAGTTGGAGGATCTCAGTCTGGTAAGAGAGGCCGTGGAGCCGAGAAGAAAGAGCTAGTTTTGGTAGCCGTTGAAGATAGAGGGATAAAAGGCCTGGGTAGAGTTCGTCTCAAACATATTTCAGATGCTACATCTAAAACACTGAAGAATGCTATTAAGCAACCCCGACGCAGAGCGTACGGGGTATGGTGCACTTACGGCAAAGTATCAAATAGTCCTAGGGTAGCTCTGTGTAACTTTGTGTAGTCTTTACCCTGGTTCTTAACGTAGGTACTAATAACTGACTCGTTTCCATGTGCTCCCACAGTTGAGATGTAATATCCTGACGTCCACAAATTGCTTCCCAGTGTTTGTTGCTTGATCCAAGGATATTTTGCCAGCAGTTGTTTGGCAGTGATACTCCTCACTATTCTAACTATCTTGATTGGAGAGTATAGCGGTATTGTTTGAATCAGGAAGTGTACATGATCCGTATCACTGCCTATTTCTACAAAGATCATTTCATAACACTCACCAATTTCCTGACAAACTGACTTAAGTGTCTGCTCCACTTCTGGCAAAAACACCTTCTTTCTTCGCTTGGCTGGACAGACGAGATGGTACAAAAGCAAATTTGTGTTGTGAGATTTTTTCAGGTGTTCTAACACCACACCATTCTATCCCAGTATTACTGGTAAGTAGTGGTGAAGGGGAAACTCAGTTTTCCCTTTCATCCCCTTCGAGAAGGCGACCCACGACGCAGAGCGTCGGGGAATTCGAGATTAAGAAGTAAATACCAATGGTTGTTCAAACGGTAAAACAATTGGGGCTAGTAAAGTTAAAGCGGTATAATGAACCGCAATGTCTGAATCTATCCATCTAAATAAGTACTACAAACGTTCTCGAATTTCTGAGCGCCAGTTTAGGGTGTTTTTAAAGCACTTTTGTTACGATGAAACGGCTGAAAGAATTGCCGAAGAGGTGGGCATATCTCGGCAAGGGACATTGATGTTACTTGCAAAAATGCGCAACAGAATACTCGAGTGGTGCGCTGAAGAAGAACACTTGAGTGGTGAAATTGAAGTGGATGAAAGTTATTTTGGTGCCAGGCGAGTTCGAGGAAAACGCGGAAGAGGCGCTTCTGGGAAAGTTCCAGTCATTGGTTTACTCAAGAGAAATGGAAAAGTCTACACACAAGTTGTTCAAAATTGTTCTCGAGAACAATTGCTACCGATTATTCAAGGAAAAGTATTGTCTGAAAGTACTGTTTTTACTGATGCATGGCGCAGTTATGATAGTCTGATTCTGCATGGTTATGACCATTACCGAATCCACCACCACGAAAACGAATTTGCTCGAGGAAAAAACCACATCAATGGCATTGAAAGTTTCTGGAGCTTTACAAAAGCCAGATTACTCAAGATGAAAGGCGTAAGAAAAGACAAATTTGTGTTACACTTGAAGGAATCTGAGTTTCGCTGGAATTACAGAAAACAAATGTACCAAGAAATCCTCAAAAGGCTGAGGAAAAACCCGCTTTAACTTTACTAGCCCCAAGTTTTATCATCTACAGGTACCCTATTGACATCCCTTTGACTAAAAACAAGGCCATTCTCTCCGGTTAGACTTATCTTCCTGGAGGATCTGTAATATTCTAAAACTAATTGAAAAAAGGGTAGTCTTTGATATCCATAAACTTCTAACATCTTTTCAAAAAAATCTAGTTCATAAGGTACAAAGCTGGATATAACTCTTCTACCCTTTGTGTACAAGGAGTCATACCAGGATACAGGGTTATCTGGAAAATGGAGGTCTAGCCTTTGTGATTTTGGCAACAAAGCATTATCCTGCATAAAATTTTCTACTGTATTAAAAAAGTGTGTTTTTGATAGTACTCCTTGGTTTACTGCGGTTACCCCACTAAACCTAAGTCCCTGCATTAGATTACGGTTAAACTTGGCGGGTGTTCCAACATAGTTCGAGACTTCTTCTATAAAGTTAGTTGATTTATATCGACCTCTTAAGTTTCTAGTTCTGAATTCTATTCCTGTGGAGACCAAAAGATCTAGCATTCTGTTTGTGTTAGGTACCTCTTCCTCTAATAAAGTGTTACAAATAAAGCATAGTGCTAGTGCATCTCCTGGGCGTGTACCTGTCTCCAAATTCCATCTATAGTGGTATTCGGTTTTTCCCTCAAGAGAAGCCTCTTTGGGTAGTTCTGTAGGGAGGTTTTCGGTACTTACTCCATAATAATCCAGTACTCTGGGGGGTTCTATCCCAATCTGTTCGTAAAGTTTAGGTAAAGACATACTATAAGTTATTATACTATACTTACCTTTTAGATAAAGGGTTAATTAAGGATATTAAGGTATCTAGGATTAAGCTTCCTATACTTTTTTATATAATACTTCGTATTTTTTGAATTAGTGTGTGTTCTGTAATTATTTGGTAAAAGGCAATTCCACTTAAAACATAAAACACACCAAATATTGTAAATACAGTTTCTAAGCCTACCCTGTTACCTAAAAACCCACCTACTGCAGCAGTAATAGCCGCTGCAATCGCTGTAAAAAAGTACTGAAGGCTTAGTTCGTATGTTTCTTTTCCTTTATCTAATATTTTGGAAAATATGTCCCATTTTAATGGGTACAAAAGATCGTCTAAAAACCCCAACAATGTTAGTATTAAAGCAATATGAATTATAGTTGTAGAAAACCCCATTAGAGCTATTAAAACACCGTATAAAACGTGCGATCCTGTTACTAAGTGTTTTTGTTTGGTTGTACTTTTAATATCTAATTTTTTAGAAAAATAAATACCAACTGCACCTTTAGTTAACATATAATAGGCAATTAAAAAACCTACTATATCTATTCTTCCGTGAGTGATTTTATCGGATATTAAAAAAGTTAAAAATACACTTATTAGACTGCTAGCAGAATAACTAAGTGTGTCTGAAACTAAAAAAGATTTAACGTTCTTACTTAGCATTTACAGCAATTTACCTACAATGAGAACATGCTTTAATAGCATATTTACATATCCCCATTCGTTGTCATACCAAGCACATACTTTAACCAAGTTTTTATTTACAACTCGGGTTAAATTTAAATCTATTATAGAGCCATGAGGATTTTGTAAAATGTCACTACTTACCAAGGGTTTTTCAGTAAAAGTTATAATCCCTCCCCATTCTGGCTTTTCTTCTAGTGATCTAAAAATATTATTTATTTCTTCTACACTTGTAGGAGTTTTGCTAATAAAAGTAAAATCTAAAATTGATCCTGCTACTACAGGTACTCTCATAGCTAATGCATCAGATTTGCCTTTTAATGAAGGTACAGCCTTTTCGGTAGCTAAAGATGCCCCACTACTTGTAGGTATTATGTTTTGAGCTGCAGATCTCCCCCGTCTAAAATCTTTGTGAGGACCATCTACTAGTGATTGGTCTCCGGTGTAACCATGGATCGTGTTTAAAATCATTGACTCTATGCCTAGCTCGCTATCTAGTATTGCTGCAATAGGGGTTGCAGCGTTAGTTGTACAGCTGGCATTACTAGTAATTTTAGATTTAGCTAGTTCTTCTGTATTATTATTTGGTGTTGCTGTAGGGGTTTCATCGTCTTTTGCCGGGGCGCTAATTACTACCCTTTTTGCACCTGCATCCAAGTGACCTTTAGCCTTTTCACTACTTGTAAAAAAGCCGGTACTTTCTATTACTATATCAACATTTAAATCTTTCCAAGGTAATTTTGCAGGCTCCTTTTCTTGGATAAAAGATATAGATTTACCGTCAACCTCCAAAGAATTATCTACTACAGCAATTTTTTTATCGTATCTTTTGTAAACTGTGTCAAACTCCAGTAAGTAAGCTAAATTTTCTAAATTTCCCAAGTCGTTTATAGCAACAATTTGAATATTTGGGTTGTCGAAGGCAACCTTAAAAAACTGTCTACCTATTCTTCCAAATCCTATAGCAATTTTAATTTTTTCATCGGTGTTAAGCTCCGTTTGTTCTACAATGGGTTGAGCAATAGGGGCAATTTGTGTGGGTTCTGTTTCTATTGTTTCTGTCTGCACCGATACACTACTACTACTACTGTTTACACTATTCGTACTAGATTCAGCTTGTAAGGGCTGAGCTTCACTTTTTATTTCCTCAAGTTCTATATCGTCGTTTAAAGGCATCCTGTCGCTATTAAAACCTAAGGGGGTGTTCTCTGTTTTTACTTCTTCTGTTGTAACTTGAGTTGGAGCTGTATTTAACGTTTGCTCAATTTCAGTTGCCAAAACATCTGCTTGTTTAACGCTATCGTCGGTCAGTGAAGTAATCGTGTTAGTAAAATCCATATGGGCAGTGGTATTTATTAAAACTTACATTTAGATTATAGCTAATTATTTTTGGGGAGTATAGGTGTTTATAACTTGCGTCTTAGAAGGAATAAATGGTGGACCCGGTGGGAATCGAACCCACAACCTACCGGTTAAGAGCCGGTTGCTCTACCGTTGAGCTACAGATCCATTTTGCTTATTAGTATAGCGTATATGAGTTTTTTGGTATAGTCGTAGCCAAGGATGGGTTTATTAGGCTTGCATCGTAACGAAGGGTGTTTGTGGTGCCGGAGGCGGGACTTGAACCCGCACAAGCAAAGCTTACAGCGTTCTGAACACTGCGCGTATACCAATTCCGCCACTCCGGCTCAAATGTAGGCAGTTTTACTCTATTATTCTTTAATTACAGTTGGTTCTAAAATTTTAGCACTGTCTTTTTTACCCTTTACTTCGGTAACAGTATTTTTAGCAAAGTCTTTGTACCTATTAATTAATCCGTTTAAAAGTATTTTTTTAATCCCATTACCTTCAAACTGGGTGTATTGCTTTGGAAACTTATTTTGTAAAAAGTTTAAAAACTTTCCTAGGTAGTAAAAAAAACCTTTATTCATTTAGAAGCTATTATACCCTTAAACTTTTTAAAAAATCCTTTGCTTCTTTTGCATTTTGAGTTTTCATTAACTCCCCTCTTATTGACCCTGCATTTTCAAAACCCTTCAAATAAATCTTAAAGTATTTTTTTAAATGGTAAAAATTTTTACCCTCACCCCAGGTTTTTGTAAAAAGATTAATATGTTCTGTTAACATCTCTAGTTTTTTATTTATTTCTAAATCTGCTATGTTTTGGCCCTCCTTAAAAATTAGTATATTTTCTAAAATACCTCTTGCAACCATTACACCATCTACACCATATGTTTTATGTTTATCCTCAATCTCACTGCGCTCTCTTACGTCACCATTTCCAATAATAATAGTATTAGGGCTAATTTTGTTTTTCAGCTTTACAACTTTTGCAACTTCGCTCCAGTCTGCTGGTTTTTCATCTTGCTTAGAAGTTCTACCGTGGATTGTCAGAGCTTGTAAATTTTGTTGCAGTAAAAAGGTAGCCCACTCTTCAGTTTGTATTGTTCTAAAGCCAATTCTTGTTTTAACACTAACAGGTAATTTGCCCGCTCCTTCTTTAGTTGCTTGTATAATTTCTTTAGCTAAGCCGGGGTTTTCAATTAAGGCAGAGCAAGCGCCTTTTTTAACGATTTTTTTAACAGGGCAGCCCATGTTTATATCTACGCCATCAAAACCTAGGTCCTCCGCCATTTTAGCGCTTTTATAGTGCATTTGGGGGTCTAAACCCCATATTTGTGCAACTAAGGGTCTTTCTTTTTCTGTGTATTTCCATCGGTACATTACTTTACTTTTACCTGCGCTTCCAAGTCCTTCGGCATTAGTAAATTCAGTAAAATAAACGTCGGCAGGAGCCCATTTGGCTATTAACTGCCTAAACACTGTGTCTGTTACATCTTCCATAGGTGCCAGAACTTTAATCGGTTTGTTAAGTTTTTCCCAAAAATTACTCACACACATATTATACAGTAAATGTTTAGTGGGGTTTTATTTTTAACTTTTAGTTTAGGTAGTTTTTGCAGTCTTTTTTTTGTTCTGTAAAATCCTGATTATATTCCTTTTCTAAATCCTCCCAGCTTTTTATACACTGAACATAAACATTCTGCTCCCCATTTATATTTAACTGCTTACTTAATAGAACACCCTCGTTATGAAGTTTAATGTATTCATTATTTAATGAGTCCGCGTCTCCATAAGTAACCTTTCCGTTTGTATAACCATCCCAGAGTTTTTCCGCTATTTCGATTTTACGCTCTAGTATTTTTAATATTTTTTTAACTCCGTCTTTATCTACAAATTGATTTTCTTTAGCACCTTTCCAGCTATCTAATACCTTTTTATCTTCACTTCTGCGGTTTTCCCAATATATTACACTGTCGTAATCGTAGGATACTGCCTGGTTATAATTAAAACTTCCTTGTTCCTCATTAACTACTTCACTTGGAGTTTTTGGTGGGATAATAGGTCCCCCTACCGTACTTTGTACTATCTGTTCTACAACACCTTTAGCGTAATTTGCATCTATTGCATAACCGATACCCTCCGATGGGATATCTTTGCCTACCCAGGCATTTTTACTAGTATTTATTCCTACAACCCCGCACTTATTTACTAAAGGGCCACCCGAATTACCTGGGTTTATAGGGCTGTCTGTTTGAATCATTTTTACACTGCTATCGCTAAATTGAAGCCTACGTGAAAATACTCCTTTAGTAATAGTGCTTTCTCCGTATGGATCCTTTGGCCATCCAAGTGCGTACAAGGTTTCTGCCAAGTCTAAACTAGAAGTGCTTGCCCAATCGCAGTAGTTGTAGCTTTGTTTAGTTTGTAAAACTGCTAAATCGTCTTTTTCGGAATATCCTGCAATAGGAACATCTACATAACCCGAGTCTAACAAAACTTTTACATAACCGTTATCGCTGTAACTAACGACGTGTAAGTTGGTTACAATATAATTTGGATTTATAAAAAAACCAGACCCATGTCCGGTTTTTGCATCTCCAATCAAAACTGTACAAGCTTTGGCTTTGACTAAAGAAGTTTTTTCGTCACAAATTAAAGAATTTTTACTAGTCGTTTGTGTTTGGGGTTTTTTAAATTCTGTATCCTTTTCAACATTTTTTTGTTGATAGCTTAGTAAAATACCTATTAAACCTAAAAAAATCAAAATGCTTATTACTAGCGCTAGGGTTTTATTTACTCTGTTTAAGTAGTAAAAAGTAAGCAAAATTACTCCAATACTAAGAAAAACAAGGCAAACAAGTAATACCAGCCAAATATAACTGGCTAAAAATAGATTAAAAGGTGAATTGATTGTTAAAAAATAGTAAGAAGTTCCCCAGCTAGCAACAGCTATTAAAAGTGTACTTGTAGTTAAAATCCACCCTATTGTTCTAATTTTGTTCATTAGAATCATTTTACTACATATTAAGGTCTCTTATATTTATTTACTAAAGCTTACTATTAGCTGTCCTTGGTCAAACTCGATTTTTTCAAAAGAATCTTTGTATTCTGGGTAGCTATTAAAAGCCAATTTTCTTGCGTTTGCCGCAAATTGTCTAATTGCCAGCATTTCTATTCCACTAAACTTTCTGTCCCCTGTATTTTCTAACTTTTTAACAATTAAATTTTTGCCTGCTTCATCCGGTGTTAACTCTATATAAATACCATAATCATTGTTTACAGTAAGATTTAAAATTCCCTTGCCTTTTTGAAGTGCCGCGGACCCCTTGTTTACTGTATAACCCGCAAAAGTTTGACCTATTAAGTAGCTGTTTATATACCTATTTAACTCTGATTGAGAAATAGCTAAAGACCAAGATTTATCTACTGTTTTATCTCCATCCACTGCTGTTAAATCCTCTGTATTAATTTCTTTTAGGGTAGCCTGGTCGGTAGTTTCTGTTTTTTCCGTGTTAACTTCAGTTTCTTTCGTATCTATTTTAATATTATCCCCTTTATTAGAGTTAGATGGCAAAAATATTTGTTTAACTTCCGTAAAAGAAGTTGGTATAGACATGCCCGCAAAATGCCAATAAGCATAGGCTTTAGAAGGAATGGATAGTAAAAATAGAACAGGTATTATACTAAGAATTATTTTTTTCATGAAGGGATTATACCACTGTTAAAGAAGTACCTATACTTAGGAATTTATGGAGCTGGTAACCGTAATTGGCTCGGACCTATTTAGCCAGGACGAGTATACCAAAGAATATCTACTCGACCCCGACTTGCCACTTATTTTTAAGATAAAAATCGGCCTTCGCTATTGGGTTACTGCTGATATGATTTTACAACTAAACGTATTCGAAGACTATCTTGAGAAAATAAATCCGTTTTTGTTTCTGGAAGTATTTGGTAAACGACGCAAAGATCGAAAAATATGCTAATATTTGCTTACCTAATGGTTTCTGTAGTGAAAGTACCTTTTAAGGGAGCGAATGTTGGCAGCTAATTACTGATCCATCTTGGCTACAGGGACCGAAATCTTAAAAATATTAGAAACTGAATAAAGTATGGAATACTCTCAAAGATTAGGTAACATCACCGATGAGCAATTTCAAAAGGCTCTCGATCGATTCGAGCTCGGACAGCTAATTAAAGCTGAGAGTATACCCTTTGGAAACTTTGGTCAAAATGTTTTTCTAACTACTACAATTGGAGAATATGTTTTTCGAGGTAAACCACATTATGCCTGGCAGTTTAAGAGCGAGCAGTTTATGGCTGACCTCCTTCATAAAAAGACAAAGACTCCAGTGCCTTACCCATATTTAGTTGATGAACAAACCGATATTTTTGGTTGGGGTTACGTAATTATGCCTAGATTGAATGGAAAACAACTAAAAGATAAAAGTGTTAAAGATCAATTAACAATTGAAGACAAAAAAGATATCGCAAGAGCATTTGGTGAAAATCTGGCCGAAATGCAAACTTTAACCTGGGATTTTTCAGGACAGTATGATTTACAAACCGGTTCAATTAAAGCATTCGATAAACCTTTCGACCAGTGGATTATTGACAGAATAAAGGAATTAGCCAATCTTTGCTCTACATACGGCGATAAAACTCCCAAAACAGATATTGAATGGATAGACAAAATCATAGAGGATGGAGTAGAAGCTATGAGAGTGGTTTTCACTCCCACTTTTGTCATGCACGATTATCAAGAAAGCAATATGGTCGTTGATAAAATTGACGGCAAGTGGAAAGTAACAGGCGTTTTTGACTTGATGGAAAACTATTTCGGTGATGGGGAATCTGATTTGCCTCGTATGTTTATTGCATATGCCGAGGAGGATATGAATCTGGCTTATATTTTCCTTAATTCCTACTTGTCCAAACACAAAGTTAGACCTGGTTTTGAAAAACGTTTTCCTATTTATGTGCTTATAGACCGACTTATTGTCTGGGAGTGGGCTCAACGAACCGGAAAATGTTGGTGGAATAGTAAGTTTACCTTTAGAGATTGGTGTGGTGAATTCTCACAGCTAGATGAAAAACTTCTTGTGATCAAATAAAAACTTAGGTCCGACTCCGGTATCCAGTTAAGATTTTTCTAGGCTAAAGACAAAACGTTAAAAATAGGGGCTAGAACTCGGGATAATGTTGGTTTCTTGAGGAAAATTGATGAAAACACAAAACCATTTCGCTATGGAGCGGGTAAGGGGAATTGAACCCCTATCTTTGCCATGGCAAGGCAATATAATAGCCTTTATACGATACCCGCGTTAACAATAAAGATTTTACACTAAAAAAAGTAATAAATGAATAATAGAGGTAAAAATGCTACGCCTGAGCAAGAGTAATTTACCAAATATAATTATGGCGCGCCCGGCAAGATTCGAACTTGCGACCTTCTCCTTAGAAGGGAACTGCTCTAGCCACTGAGCTACGGGCGCCTAAATTCAGTACATTGTGGTCTATCTCTGCTATTTTAGACGTTTTATCCTTAATTTTCTACTAACTTACGTTACTTAGTAGTACTTAGCTTTCTGAGGTATCCGTCAAAAAATAATTTTGGTGAGAGTAAAATGCTATGTTTAGGTCATTACCCGATTGTACAAAGGCACCTGTATAACCATATTCCGCTAATAGATTATTAGCCGTTTGAGCTGTTGTTTGTAAAATATAAGGTTGAGTTGGTTGTAAATAATAAGGGTCCCTGTAAAAAGTTTTATCGGCAAACATTATCTCCACTGCCATTTTTGTAAGTCCATCGCGTTCAAGATCTGCTAAATCTAAACCATTAGAGTCGTAATGATCACGAGCTGCTTGCGTTATAAAAGAACCCTCCAATTGTGACTTTTGTGCTTTGTGTTGCTGTATTTGTACTTCTACCCTTGACCGATCTCCATTTAAATAGGGGCTAGTGCTAACTATGTACAACTTTTCGATTGCTATTTTATGATAAAGTAGAGTGGTATTAATATCATATAGTAATCTAGTAATACCTATAGGATCTAGAGCAAGTATACTACTTATGATAGCCCTTTCTGCCAGTTCATTTGTTCCTTTACTAGGTGTTATATACATTTATATTTAAAATTAAGCCCCGCTATTCTAAGAAATTAAACTCATTGTGTCAACTAATAGGTATACTTGGATTAGGGGTAGCTGTTTGGTTAAAGTTTAAAAAATGTTATTTTGTGGCGCGCCCGGTAGGATTCGAACCCACAACCCCTTGTTCCGAAGACAAGTGCTCTAGCCGTTAAGCTACGGGCGCTATATTTTGTTATTATACTACCCTTTATGCCTATATTAGAAAATTATTTACTTTTTTTGCCATTTTTTAGATCGTGGTATAATAATTAGGTATGAAACAGACTATTACTAGTCTCACTTTAAACGACAAACCTGCACGTACTCAAATAAATTCACTAGCAAAAAAACCTAGTATAATTGAGTCTGCTAGCCTTTATTTAAAAAGAATAAGGTTAGAGTATTTAAACTTTAATCTGAGTAAAAAACACTTAGTTTATACACCTTTTATACTTGCCCCTGTTTTAGTATTAATGATTCTTGGTTATTACACCTTTATATATAGACCCGGAAAGGTTTTAGGAGAATCTACACAAGATAGTTACAGTATTTACGCTAATAATGTTAAAGACACAAAAACCTACGATATAGACGCTAAAACTAAAGACGCTAGAGCCCAAAAAGTTAAATTATTTTTTGAAAAGTATAACGCCCCCTTGGCAGACCATTCAGATTATATAGTAGAAATGGCCGATAAATACGGGGTAGATTGGAAATTAGTAAGCGCCATTGGCTATTGTGAGGGTAATGGTGGTAAAAAAATCCCCGAAAATTCTTACAATACTTGGGGTTGGGCCGCCAGCGAAAAAGATTTAGCAGAAAAAAGCGGAAATTACAGATTAGGATCTTGGGAATCCGCTATTGAAACAGTAACTAGAGGACTTAAAAAAGGCTATATTGATAAAGGCTTAGTTACCCCAGAAGAAATAATGGCAAAGTATGCACCTCCTAGTGTTGATAAAGGTGGTCCTTGGGCAAAGTGTGTTAATCAATATTTAACGGAGATCGATAATATAAATTAAAACGTAGGATTTTGGATTTAGAAAAAATTGGTTATTAACCCCCGACTTCTCTAACTACTGCCTGCTAAATTCCTCAGCCATTTGCTCTGTCAACGTCTATCCTATATTATAAAAAAGTGAATAAATTTACTTTTATCTCATTATTATTAATTGGTTTTTTTCTTGTAGCGGTAAGTTATAACGCTAACGAACAAAAAGACCCTACACAGGATTCTACTTCTAATCCTTTTGCACCTGCTACCCAAGACGCGGGCAACACCCTAGGTTTACAAACATCTAAGGATACGCAACCAGAATTACAAGTAGGTTCTCCCTCAAATAACATGCAAGTTTCTGACACACCTACAGCTGTAAAATTTACTGCAACTCCTCTAAAAGATTATAGTGACGCAGATATAAAGCGTAAGATAAATACGCCCGTACCCGACATTACTTTAAAAAAAGATACAGATTACAAAGCTGTTATATCAACCAGTATGGGAGATATAACCATAGATTTATTTGAAGATTTAGTACCCGAAACTGTTAAAAACTTTGTATATTTAGCTAATAGTGGTTATTACAACGATGTTCCTTTTCACAGAATTAGAAAGGGTTTTATGATCCAGTCTGGTGATCCTACTGGAACCGGAGCTGGTGGGCCCGGCTATAAATTTGATGATGAAAAATTTGATGGTCAGTACACAAAAGGTACTGTTGCAATGGCAAACGCTGGTCCTAATACCAATGGAAGTCAGTTTTTTATAATGCACGAGTCTAATCCCCTACCTTTAAACTACGTAATTTTTGGCCAGGTAACTGAGGGTTTAGATATTGTAGATAAAATTGCAACAGTCGAAACAACAGATAGTGGATCTGGAGAAAAATCTACCCCAGTAGAGCCTGTATCTATGACTTCAGTTAAAATTATTGAAGTTGCTAAAGCTCCAACGCCTGATTCTCAGTAAGGTTTTTTATTGGTGTCATTCCGAGTATACGAGGAATCCCTCTTTTAATTAACAAGTAGTACTGGAAAATGTTTTTCTCTTAATAAATAAGGTCGTCGTGGTCGATGAAATAAGATTGCTTCACTTTGTTCGCAATGACTCTAAAGCACACTGACGATTATTTGCATTTAGGCTTGAGTTTCTTTATATAAATCTTCTACTTTTTTCCAGTTAACAACATTCCACCAGTTTTCTATGTATTCTGGTCTTTTATTTTGGTAGTTTAAGTAATAGGCATGTTCCCAAACGTCTAAACCTAAAATAGGTGTGTCCCCTACCATTAAGGGGCTGTCTTGATTAGCTGTTGAGTAAACTTTTAGTCCACCGTTACTTACCACAAGCCAAGCCCAGCCACTTCCAAATCTGGTAGTTGCTGTATTGGTAAATAAGGTTTTAAATTCTTCAAAACTGTTAAATGTTTTATTTAATGCTTCGTCTAATTCTCCCTCTGGAGTTTCGCCAGCATTGTTGCTCATAATGTTCCAAAATAAATTATGGTTAGCGTGTCCCCCACCATTATTAATAACAGCTGTTTTTATTTCGGCAGGGACATTATTTATATCTTTTAAAAGCTCGTCAATATTTTTTGATCCTAAATCTGGAAAGCTTTCAATAGCTGTATTTAATTTAGCTACATAACCAGCATGGTGCTTGGTATAGTGTATTTCCATTGTTTTAGCATCAATATAAGGTTCTAGTGCAGAAAAATCGTATGGTAGTTGGGCTTGTGTAAACATACTTTAATTTTTGCAAACATATCGATATTAGTCAATGTATCTTAACTAAAAATTTAAAATGCTAAACTATATTTATGCTAAATAATGCTTTTTTACAAAAATCCTACAGCGAAAAAAAGTTTAAAAATATAGATACAAAACATTTAAAAATTACTGACAAAGAGTTTTTAACTTGTAAGTTTGTTAACTGCAAAATTACAGAATCTGTTTTAGAAAACTGTGTTTTTAGCGACTGTACTTTTAAGGAATGTGACTTTTCGTTAACTAAATTTACCCACTCTAGACTTATAAATTGTGAATTTAATAGTTGCGATTTAGTAGGTATAGAGTGGTTTTTAATTCAATGGCCCGAGTGGTCAGAGTTAAAATTTAAAAAGTGCACTTTAAACAGAGGAAGTTTTAATGGTTTAGAGCTTAAAAATTTAGTTATTACAGAATGCTTTTGTAACGAAGTAGACTTTTCGGAGTGTGACTTAAAAGGTGCCAATTTTAGTAAATCTGAATTACTTAAAAGTATTTTTAGGGGTACAAACTTACAAAAGGCAGATTTTAGAGGAAGCAGATATTACGCGATAAACCCTGCTATAAATGATATAAAAGGAGCTAAATTTAACTTACCCGAGGCTTTATCGTTGTTGGATTATATTGGTGTGGAGATTAATGAGGGTCTTTAACTTGTCTTATTTTTTTAAATAGTCTTTATGATCCCAATGCCTGTCTCCATAGTACCCTTCCCAATTACCCCAACCTCTGTAGTAGCTAGTTAAAGTCTTACTACGTGTATTAACTATGTGTAGGTCGCCTTTGTCTATAGCCCTCCCTGGTTTATTATAAGCAGTCTCAATTGCCAATTCCGATCCAGAAGGGTGTGTTATTACACAACCTAAAATATCATATTCTTTGCTCCTTGGTTTGACTCCTAAATTTGAAAGTTCTTTCAAATAAGTTCCTTGTAGAACAGTCGTAGCACAGGAGCTATATTTAGTTCCATATTTGTCAAAATCTCTAAGCTGGTTGTCAGGTAGTCTTCTAACTTTAGGTATCATTTAAGAGGTAGAAATTATTGGAGCGGGTAGGGAGAATCGAACTCCCATATTTGGCTTGGAAAGCCAATATAATAACCATTATACGATACCCGCGGTTTGTATATACAAAATTTTACACTAAAACAGCTCATAAATGAATACTAAAAAGTCTTTGTACTGCTCTTTTTCCATAAATAATAATTAACAACGTGTTAATATATTAGTTATCTTATGAAACTAAATACAGACCATATCGAAATACTAGCACCTGCGGGTTCTTTTGAATCGTTAAGCGCTGCTTTAAACGCAGGGTGTAACTCGGTGTTTTTAGGTATAGCCGACTTTAATATGCGCGCTAGTGCAGCCAGTAATTTTACTCTGCAAGATTTACCTACAATTGTAAAAAAGTGCCACAAAAAAGACGTAAAGGTTTATATAACTATAAATACTTTATTGTTTGATAACGAAATTACAAAAATGCAGCAAATTGTTGATGCTGTTAAAAAACATAAGGTAGATGCAATTATAGCTAGTGATACAGCTACACTTATGTATGCCAAAAAAGTTGGGGTAGAGGCACACATTTCTACTCAACTTTCTGTTAGTAATACCGAAAGTGTTAAATTTTATAGTCAGTTTTCTACCAGAATTGTTTTAGCCAGAGAACTTAATTTAGAACAAGTTGCCAAAATTTGTAGCGATATTAAAAAACAAAAAATTAAAGGTCCAACAGGTAAATTAGTTGAAATAGAAGTTTTTGCTCATGGAGCTTTATGTGTAGCTGTAAGTGGAAGATGTGCTATGAGTTTACATTGTTACAACACTTCGGCTAATAAAGGAAAATGCGCTCAAGTTTGTAGACACAGATATAAAGTTACAGATATAGATACCAACCAAGAGTTAGTTGTGGATAACAATTTTATAATGAGTAGCAGTGATTTATGTACAGTTGGAATGCTTCCACAACTTGTGCAAGCAGGGGTAAAAGTTTTAAAGTTTGAAGGTCGAGGAAGGCCTGCCGAATACGTAGATACAGTAATTTCTACTTATAAAGAGGCGTTAAAAAGTATTAGCGAGGGTACTTTTAATGGTAAAAAAGTTGATAAATGGAACAAGGATTTAGGAACAGTTTTTAACAGGGGTTTTACCCAAAACTTTTATATGGGTAGAAAAATGGACGAGTGGGCAAAGGTTTACGGTAGTAAAGCTACAAAGCAAAAAGAACTAGCTGGAGATGTTGAAAAGTATTTTTCTAAAATTAAAGTGGTACAAGTTAAAGCCAATATACCTATCAAATCTGGTGCTGAGTTTTTAATAACAGGGCCAACTACTGGTGCAGTTACAGAAACCCTTAAAGATATTGTGGTAAATGAAAAAGTAGTTAAAACTGTTAAAAAAGGAACTAGTTTTACTTTTGTATTAGATAAAAAAGTTAGACCAAACGATAAGTTTTACATTGTAACAAAGAGATTAGTTTATCAAGATGGTAAAGATATAAGCTAAGATAAGGTTTTTTCTACACAATTTATAATATGGTGCCGGGAAGAGGAGTTGAACCTCCACGCCCTTGCGAGCACTACGACCTCAACGTAGCCTGTCTACCATTCCAGCACCCCGGCTTACTTTAATAATATAATATCATTATTTGGTCAAATTGCCGCCGTAATAACCTTCGTTTGCAAATCTTTACTTTACTCGAATAATACATAAACATCTAAACTGTCAAAGCCTTCTTAAGTGCTAAGCCTATTCCAGCCAAATTACTTGTAGGTTTATAGGCTACAAAACGAGGTTCCATGGTAGGTCTATACTTTTTCTTAAAGGAGTTGAGGCCCTGAAAATTATAACTCCTATTCAACTTAATTATAGTAGACCTAAATAATTTTTTCCTAATAGGGTCATTATCTTTATCTCCCACACCTGACAATGGGCTTAGTCCAAGATTAACCCTTTCTATATTGCAGTCCTTCGCGTATAAGATTACTTGGGTAAACAAGTAGTCCATAATTCCATTGGGAACTTCCTTAGTATGTCTCATTAAATCGACTGCTATTTCAATATCTAATAACTCTATTAGGCTAATGAAGGCTATAATCTGATCTAAAGGGTCTTTCACAACAAGTATTTTCTGATATTGTAATACCTCGCTGTCAAATTTTCCCATAGCAAAGCCCATTTCCGTGGTTCCTTTGCTCTGTAACCATGTGTCGCTGATTCTTTTTAGACTGGAAATTTGAAATTGAGATAACTGACTAAACATACCCCAACTTTCCATATAAAATCCTATTTTCTCGATTTTATTTAAGTTATTTCTAAATTCTTTGCCAGCACTTCCCTCTAATTTAAAATCAGAGCTTTTAACAATAGTTTCTTCGCCAATTCCAATTACACTCAGATGTAGATTTTTATAGATTTTTGTGTACTCACCCTTTATTTGATAAAAACACATTATCCAGTCATTAGTGTTACAAAAAACAGTGTATTTTGTTACTACCTGTCTCTTTTCGTTTTTAGGGCCAATAGGGTCCCCTAGAACTATGCAGTACCTACCATAAAGGGCATATATAATTACAGAATTTTTATAAAAAAAATACCTCTTATTTTTATCAAAAGCAAAAGAACTTATTGGTGAATCGATGTATTTACCTAAGATACCTTTTACTCTTTCTCTATCGGAGTCACTCTGGTTGTTCTCAATAAAAACCGGTGATAGTAAAGAAAAAAGGGTGTAGATATAAAATAAAGACCCCATTAAATATAAGGATTCTATAAACCACCTTGTTTGGTGGAGGTACATAACTAAATTAGGGTTGTAAAACAAAAATGCTGTAAAAAATATATTGGACAGTATCCCTCCTATAGGAATCTGTGTGTGAACAGATTTAGAATATAAAAAGAAACCGGAAATCCCATAAGCAAAAATAACTAAAAAAATGGAAAGCATTCTTACAGGAAGTTTTTTAAGGCTAACTTGATTTGATTTACTACTGAAATGATTTTTTGATTTTAGTAGGGGGATTAATAATAAAAAATTAAATAAGGATTCCTCCCAATCAAAACCTTTAATTAAGTGCACAAGGGCAGAAATTACTAGCGTAAAAACAATTACGAAATAAGCAGTCTTTTTTCCTCGGTGTATTGCAGGGGCCAACATAATTAACACCATCCCGAGAAATAAGGCGGTAAGCCTTCCACCGTATTGGGCTTCTACACTTAAAAATTCAGATAAAAATTGTTTACGTTCCAATACACTTGGATAAAGACTGGAGATTAAATTAACAACACCTGTTGCAAGTACTAAGATGCTTAAAATTGCCCTGGGAGAGGAAGAAATTTTCTTAATTTTCACTAAGTTCGTAAATTATTTAATGGTTATACCTTTGATTAGGGGGAGAACTTGTAAAAGTCTCTCCCCTTCTTAAAGTACTAAGTGTGGGATTTAGACTTTGTGTAATCTGCCACTCCTTCTAAAGCTCGTAATGCCTCAATAGGTATTGCAAATACCACGGTATTACTCTGATCACTAGATAAGTCATTTAAAGTGTTTAAAGTTCTTAAATGAAGTGCTCCCGGATTTTGAGATAATGTTTTAGCAGCTTCTGCCAAATTTTTAGCAGAGATTACTTCCCCTTCACTATTTATAATACTTGCTCTTTTTTCTCTTTCTGCCTCTGCCTGTTTAGCCATGGTTCGTACCATGTTTTCAGGCAAAATTATGTCTTTTAACTCTACACTTATTACTTCTATTCCCCACTCTTCAGCTTGGGGTTTTATAATACTTTCGATTCTTTCTGCAATTTTATCTCGAGCACTTAGTAGATAGTCTAAATCTGCCTCGCCCATTACGTTTCGCATTGTAGTTTGAGCTAGGTTACTTATTGCCCAATAAAAGTTCTCAACTTCTAAAACTGCTTTTGCTGCATCCGCTATTTTGTAGTAAATAACTGCACTAACCTTAATAGAAATGTTGTCTTTGGTCATTGCCTCTTGATCGGATAAATCTACTGCTTTTGTTCTAATATCTACTTTTTGAAACGATTGAAATATTGGAACTACAATTTTCCACCCAGGCCCTAAAATACCTGTAAATCGGCCCATGGTAAAAAGTAATCCTCTTTCGTACTCGTTTATTTGTTTTAAAAACGAGAGTATTAAAATTAGTGGGAATATAAGTAAGAAAAGAAAGAATCCGGCCATTTTTATATAAAAATTACTGTTATGTAAATTCTACATTTAAATATTAGAAAATACCAATCAAAGGGTGTGAATGTGGTGGCCACTGTTGGACTTGAACCAACGACTTCCACAATGTGAATGTGACACTCTACCAGCTGAGTTAAGTGGCCTTAAACACTTTTATTCTAATCTAGGTAATATTCTAAGTCGAGGCTAATTTGAAGAAGTAAGAGTCTATGAATCTAGTAAATGCGACAGAATTATACCTTGGCTAACTGCAACATTTAATGAGTCTATAGATTTAATGCTGATTTTTACGTTATAGTCCATTTTAGCTAACGTACTTGTATTTATTCCAGATCCTTCGTTACCAAAAAACACTATTTTAGTTCCGCCTTTTTTAATATCTTTATAAGACTTAGTAGAGTCAACCGTGGTGCTTATAAATTCAGTATTTTCGGTTTTAAGTTCTATGATATCCTTAATATCGTTCACCTGCATATAAGGCATATTAAAAACACTTCCGGTACTGGCATCAATACTTTTTTGGTTTAAAGGGCTAACACAGCTATCTAGTAAAAAAATACCTTTAACACCAAATGCTACACTTGTTCTAAAAATCATTCCCATGTTTTCCGGGTTTTGGATATTTTCCAAAGCTATATAAACACCTTCTTCTAGTTTAGAAATATCTGTTGTCATTAAATCGCTAGAGTTTATAAGTGCTGCTGCAGTAAATCCATTACGCCTATTAGAAAGTCTGTGTATTCCGCTTTCTTTGATAAGTAGCGTTTTATTAAACTTAAATTTATTTTGTATTTTTGGGCTTATAATTACGTATTCAATTACTTGAGGGGCATTTTTAACTAAGTCTTTTATAACTTTTTCTCCTTCTACTAAAGCTTTTCCCTCTTTTTTTCTAAAATGGGCGTTTTTAGTTAGCCGTATTAAATAGTTGTACTGGTTTTTAGATAAAAAATTCATGTAGCAGTATTTTATACTACAAACGCCCTTATTGCGAGCAAAAGCCTTTATCTGTGGTTATTATTCCTAGTATTTGATGTGCAGTGGTAAAATGGATTTAGTACACAAAGTATATGTCTAAAATAACTAAAACAGCTGGGGTAGTAATATTTAAAGATAATTTGGTTTTGCTTGTTTCGCATACAAAAAAAGCTAAACACAAAACTGGAGTTTACGGTATACCCGCAGGAAGATTAGATCCAGGTGAAAATGAAATCGAAACAGCAATTAGAGAAACCTACGATGAAACCTGTTTAAAAGTAAAAAAAGAAAACTTATTGCCCTTACCCAATCTTTATAAGGCTGTAATAGAAAGAAAAAACGAACCTACTCGCTTATTTTCATTGCAAGCATATTTGTGCTTATCCTATGAAGGTGATCCTAAAAATACCGAAGAAAATATTCCTAAATGGGTAAAAGTTGACAATTTAGATAAATACAATTTACTACCTAATATTAAACAAGTAATCCTAGACGCCTTGGAGTTGTCCAGCAATTTATAGGTTTATTAATATTATTTATTTGATCCTGAAATATTTATATTTTTAATAAATTGTGGTTTGTTTTGCGAAAGATAATCCTTATTAGCTATAAAAAACCCCATTATCAACATTGCTCCAATAAATAAAAGAAGAGTTATTGTTAATTTAATTTGATTATTCATATTTTTAATGGTCGGGGTTACAGGACTTGAACCTGTGACCTCCGCGTCCCAAACGCGGCGCGCTAGCCAACTGCGCTAAACCCCGATTAAAGATAACTACCCAACTCGGTTTTTGTACTTGGCTTGCCCTCCGTATATTTAGTGTGGGTTGGTGCCGAGGGCGGGAATCGAACCCGCATGGAGTTAAGTCCACTGGATTTTAAGTCCAGCGCGTATACCAGTTCCGCCACCTCGGCCTAACTTACTTAAAAAATATGAAGGAATTATAAACTTGTAAACTCATTATGTCACGTTACTTACAGGCTTCATAACGGTGGAATTTGTAATTTAATAATGATATAGTTACTGCATTAATTTGTAGGTAAGGTAGCCAAGTTGGTCACGGCACCGGTCTGAAAAACCGGCCATGTGAGTTCGATTCTCACCCTTACCACCACATCTAGGGTGATTAGCTCAGTTGGTTAGAGCGCTTCGCTTACATCGAAGAGGTCGGGGGTTCGAATCCCTCATCACCCACCATATTTCCGCTATTTAAAAAAGATGAGTACATATGTATCCCGTGCAGGTGAAAAGTTAGATTTTGCACTTAAACAATTTAAAATTACTCCCCTAAACTTAGTTTGTGCAGATTTCGGAAGCAATACAGGGGGTTTTGTAGATTGCTTGCTACAAAACGGTGCTAGTAAAGTTTATACCGTAGAAACAGGATACGGAGTTTTGGATTGGAATTTACGAAATAACCAAAAAGTTGTTGTAATGGAAAGAACAAATGCTCTACATGTTAAATTACCCGAAAAAATTGACTTAATATCTGTAGACGTATCGTGGACTCCCCTATCTAAAATTATTCCAAATATTTTAAACAACTTAAAAAGAAATGGAATTATAATTGTCTTATTAAAACCCCATTATGAGTACACTGCTTTAAACCCCAATGAACATTTAGGAAAGTTAGGTTTAGATCCAGTAAAAGCGGAGGAAACTAAAGACAGAGTTGTAAGTGATATAGAAAATACTTTTAAAATAAAGGTTAAAGAGGTAACTAAATCCCCTATTAAAGGTAACAAGTCTGGCAATATAGAATACTTAGTTCTTCTTGCTAATTTTTAAAGTAACTAAACCAAAGTACAAGGCAACTCCTGCTAAAACTGCGTTAAACACAAAAACATTATTGCTAAATAGTGCAAATGCTGCACCAGATATTAAAGGTATATAGCTACTATTAATCGATGAAAAAGATTCGTCAAACCCCAATACCTCGGCTTGTTCAGATTTTTGTGTACTGTTGACTAAAATAGTTTTGGTGTTTAGTAAATTTAGCGATATCCCAATGTTTATTAAATAAGAAATAGCTAAAAATGGAACTAATGTATTAACAAAGGGCAGCATTAAAAAGCCAATAATTAAAAGTATTTGACCTAAAATAATTGAACTAACAGATCCGATTTTTTGTGAAATTTTAGGTGTTAAAAACCCCTGGTTAATAATTAAAAAAGAACCAATTATAGTGAAAACAATTCCAATTTGTTTAGGATCTAATTGCTGAAAGTTTTTTAAATATAAACTAATTATCGAAGTATAAGCAGTAAAGGCGGCTGCAAAAAAGAACTTAGAGGACAATAAATTAAATACTAAGGGTTCTTTTTTATATTTAAAAAAGTTTTTAAATACGTTGAGTCTAGAGTAAATAGTTTTAAATAATGAAAAATTATCCTTTGTTTCCAAAATAGCAGTATCTTTAAGCTTAAATAAAAGTATTAAGGCTACTGTGGATATTAAAATTGCCAAAATAACTGTTCCCAAATAACCAATATTGCTCGTGCTAGAAAAAGACCCTAAAACAGGCCCAAACATAAAACCCAGGCCAAAAGTCGCACCTATAAGCCCAAAAGCTTTTGTTTTTTCATGCGGTTCTGTTATATCCGATACATAAGCGTTTGCTACTGAAATATTGCCCCCTGTAATTCCATCGGTAACTCTTGATAGTAGAATAATAAAAATACTTAAAGATATTCCAATGACTTTTACATTAGGGTTTATAAAATATGCACTAGCAAAAATAAACCAGCTAAGTAATGTTCCTGCTTGGCTAATTATTAACAGTTTTTTTCGTCCATAAATATTAGATAATTTTCCAAGGGCGGGTGCTGCTAAAAATTGAAATAAAGAATAAGTAGAAATTAGTAGGCCGTAGGTTGTTGCACCTAACCCATATTTTTCTACTACAAAAGGCATAACAGGAATAAGTAACGAAAAACCTATTGTGTTAACAAACGAAAGTAACATAATAGGAAAAAGTCTTTTAAAAAGCATTTGTGGATTATACCAGGTTTAAGATTATAAATGGATTGTGTTTAAATTATCGGGGTGTAGCGCAGTGGTAGCGTGCGTCGTTCGGGACGACGAGGTCGGCGGTTCAAATCCGCCCACCCCGACCAAGGAATAAGTTATTGGTGTGACTTTTAAAGTAATTTTTGATGTTTCTTCTTTTTCTTTAACTCCTCTAAAAGATCTTTAACTTGGTCTACACCTTCTTTATTAGTTATGCAAACTACGTCTTCTGTATTTATTATTATGGTTTCTTTTAAATTTACGCCAATAACCATTTTTTGCTTTTGATCGTTATAAATTAAAGAATCTTTAGAATTTTGTAACAAACCCTCTCCTTTAATATAGTTTTTACTAGAAGGTTCTAAGAACTTTTTAAGGGCAAATAAAGTACCTGGATCTTCCCACCCCATATTACTTGTTATAACCCCTACATCTTTTTTAGGTAAATTATCTAAAACTACCGCATCAAAAGACTTTTTTTCGATATTAGGATAAATTTTATTTATAGTAGATTTTTCTTTTTTTGTGCCTAAATCTTTTTCAATTAATAGTAGGTCATTGTAAATGTTGGGGGAGAATTTTTCGTAGATATTTAGTAAATATTTAACTGTGGAGATTGAGTAACCAGTGTTGATAAACCAATTATTAGAAGAGTAATATTTATCTGCGTCGTTTTGATTAGGTCTATAAACATGACCCTTTAGTTTGTGTACATGTCCTTTACCTTTTTCAAAATTTGTCCAGCCTAAATTACTATTTGCAAACGTGGGTTTTTCTGCCCACATAATAGCTTTATAATCGCCTTTTATAATGGATTTTTCTGCTTCTATTAGTAATTTTTGGTATTGGTCTTCTTTTTTTATAATGTGGTCTGCCCAGCCAATATATACGGGGCCAACATAACCCTGTTTTCTAAGCCTAATTAAAGCCAAACCTACAGCAGGCCCAACGTCTCTTCGAGCTGGTTCTGTAAAAATATTTTCATCTATAAGTTTTGGAAGTTGTTTTTTGACCTGCTTAACATACTTTTCATTGGTGCTTATGTAAATATCTTTCCACTTATATATCTTTTTAATCCGGTTAGCCGAAAGTTGTAGCGTTGAAGAATATTTTTGAATAGGTACAAACTGCTTGGGCAAATTTTCTCTGCTTAAAGGCCAAAATCTTGTTCCACCACCTCCAGCAAAAATAAGTAGTTTCATATATTGATTATAAACAAATTAAGTAATTTTTCTATTTAATGTATATGCGTCTAAAATGCTATAAAATGTATTGAGTATGATTAATCAAGAAATCGCACAGATATTTAGAAACATTGCCAATTATCTTGATATGGAAGAGGGCCAAAATAATTTTTTTAGAATTAGGGCCTTTAATGCTGCCGCAGACGCAGTTGAAAACCACCCAGAAGATATTGCTAGTTTAAATATCTACGATTTAAAGAAAATTAAGGGTGTTGGTGATAGTACTGCAAAAGATATTTTAGAGTATGTAAAAAATGGCGTAATCCCCTACTACGAAGAACTAAAAGCAAAATCCCCTGTAAAGCTAGAAGAACTTATTAAAATACAAGGTATGGGCCCAAAAAGAATTAAAAAACTATACCAAGAGTTAGGTGTTACAGATTTAGTATCTTTAAAATTACACGCGGAGGCAGGTAATATAGCCAAATTAGATGGGTTTGGAGAAAAATCTCAAGCAAGTATTATAGAAAATCTGCAATTTGCAATTGTTAATAAAGAAAGAACAAGAATTGATAATGCGCTCTTAATAGCAGAAAAATATATAGACTATTTAAAAAGTAAGGATACAAATATTGTTCAAATCAATTACGGGGGAAGCTTGCGAAGGCGAAACGAAACAGTAGGAGATATAGATTTACTGGTTTCTTCTAAAGATCCTGTTGCTACTTCTAAAGTGTTTGTAGAATACCCAGAAATAGAAAAAGTTTTAGGAAATGGAGACACAAAAAGTAGCGTGTGGTTAAAGCAAAAAATTCAGGTTGATCTACGAGTTATAAACGACAGTAACTTTGGTGCCGCCTTACAGTATTTTACTGGCAGTAAAGATCACAATGTAAGACTTAGAAAAATTGCCATTAGTAAGGGTTTAAAATTAAGTGAGTACGGATTATTTAGAAAAAGTAACGACACCTTGGTAGCGAGTAAAACTGAAAAAGAAATATACGAGGTTTTAGTTAACAATTATGTTGAACCGGAGCTTAGAGAAGACGGGAATGAGCTAGATTTAGCCATAGATAGTAGATTACCTAAACTTATTGATCTAGCCGATATAAAAGGTGATTTGCAGATGCACAGTACCCACAGTGATGGCAAAAACACAATGGAAGAGATGGTTTTAAAGTGTATAGACTTGGGATATGCCAACATGGGGTTTACTGATCACTTCGGTAATCTTTACGTTGCAAACGCCGTTAAAGAAGACGGCTTTAATGCATATTTTGATGAAATTTTAGCTTTAAAAGAAAAATACAAAGATAAAATTAAGGTTTTAGCCGGGGCAGAAGTAAATGTTAAGCCAAATGGAGACTTAGATTTTACCCAAGCTTACTTAGAAAAATTAGACTTTGTCGTAGCCAGTGTTCACTCTAGTCTTAAAGTTGACTTAAAAGTGGCTACAGATAGATACTTAAACGTTTTAGATAACCCTGTAGTTACTATAATAGGTCACCCTACAGGTCGTATTATTGGCCAAAGGCCCGGATTTGAATTTAATTATGTGTCTGTTTTTCAAAAATCTGCCGAAAAGGGTATTGTAATGGAGATTAATGCGCACCCTGCTCGACAAGACTTGCCTTATCACTTAGTTAAATCTGCAGTAAAGCAAGGTTGTAAAATACAAATAAGCACCGATGCACACAGCGTAAATGACCTGGAATTGATGAAATATGGGGTATTTGTTGGACGAAAGGCCGGATTAGAATCAAAAAACCTATTCAATATTCAAAAACAATTACCCTAAGATAGCTTTTTTCTTACTATAACAGCTTTTAACCTGTATAATAGACTACCAATATGAAATTTTTTAGAGCAATTGAAATTATAATTAGTTTGGGTATTGTGGGGTTGGTTGTTGTCTTTTTTTCTTTAAAAAATAGTCCACCTAAGGTTCTAGGTGAGAATACAACTCTAGACACCCCGACAGACACTACAGTATCAAATGTACTTGGTAAAAGTGATGTTGATTTATGTAAGTCTTTACAAGCGGAAGATACTAAAGATGTTGATCAAGAATCCTTGAACATTCAGAGTAACATTGGTTATCAAAATAATAAGTTTGGCCTGTACATCTACAGAGTGGATGATTTTGCAATAAAAGCCGCGGAAATGGTAAATAGTAATGGAGGAGATTGGGGGTATGTTTTAGTGCCTTATAATGTTACAGAATATGATTCCAAAAAGTGGGACAGTTTCTTTGCCATTTTAAAAGAATATCATTTAATTCCAGTCATACAACTCTGGGATATCAGTAAGGATCCCCAAGATATGCTTAGGGATACTAAAAAATCTGCCCAGTTCTTAAATAGTTTAAATTGGCCAATTAAAAATAGATATATAAGCGTTTACAACGAGGTTAATGACGAAAGATTTTGGAAATCGGGAATTAACCCCGAAGAATACGCCTGGGTTTTAGATAAAACTATAGATATCTATAAAAATGAGAATAGCGACTTTTTTATTTTAAATGGGGCTTTTAATGCAAGCGCCTTTACAGGGCCCGGTTATTTAAGTGAAGATACCTTTTTATTAAGAATGGACAATAGTGTTCCAGGAATCTTTAGTAAATTAGACGGTTGGGCTAGCCACCCTTATCCTCATATAAATGGTTATTTAGGAACCCCAGAGGACACCGGAAGAAACAGTATTCGTGCCTATGAGTGGGAGCTTGAGATACTAGAAAGAAGCTACGGGGTTAAGGATTTGCCAGTATTTATAACAGAAACAGGTTGGCCACACGCAGAAGGTAAAAATATTAATCTAAACTATGAAAAAGAGTCTACTGTTTCACAGTATATAAAACGTTCATTTGAAAACGTTTGGTTAACTGATAACAGGGTTGTTGCTGTTACACCTTTTACTATTAAATATGACCCACCTTTTGATCATTTCAGTTGGATTAAAAGTAATGGAGATACTTACCAAATGTTTGATACGATAAAAGGTATGTCTAAAATAGCGGGAAAACCACCAGTTACAGAGCCTTATAATCCACTAAAAGAAAAATGTTCTAAATTAAAGGAGAATACTAATAATTAGTTTTTAGAAAAAGAAGCCAAATCATGCGGCCTATTTTCGGTAATTCCCGCCCCACTTATTTGCACAAATTGGGCATTTTTTACCAATTCTTTTAAGTTTTTAGCACCACAATAAGATAGTCCTGATTTTATCCCTGCAAGCTGATTATTAAAAATTTCGTCTAATGTCCCTTTATACTTTACTAACCCGGCAACCCCTTCAATATGAATTGTGTATTCTTTAGTTTTTCCTTTTGAATCTTTTTTAACTTGTTTTGTTTTTTCTAAAAAACTAGTAGATCCGTTGTAATGCTTATATTGTGCACCCCTAATTGTAACTAAATCTCCAGGAGTTTCTAGCGCCCCAGCAAACAAGTTACCCCCTCTTACTGCGCAGGCGCCTGTTGCCAAAGATTTTACTGCATCCCCACTGTTTTTAATCCCTGCTAAAGGCATAAAGGTTTTATTATATTTTTTAGCTGCTTTACTTACTTCTAAAAGTGAGGCAAAAGTAGGGAGCCCGCAGCCCGTCTGGGTTCTAGTTGTACAAATTGACCCCCCACCAACACCCACAGTCACACAGTCGGCACCCGCCTTATATAAGTCACAGGCTGCTTCATAGGTAGCGGCAATACCAGCTAAAATTGTAACTTTACTACCGTATTTTTGCTTTAATATTTTTGTTGTATCTAGTACTTTTTGTAGATGTCCGTGAGCTGCATCTATATCTAAAACTGTTACTCCTGCCTTTACTAAAACTTCAGCTCTTTCTAGTTCTATTTCTTTTACACCAACACTTGCTGCTACAACTTTTACCTTCTCGGCTACCGTCTCTACTTTTTTTGCTTGTTCTAGTACTGTTTCAAATCTAGGTATTATTGCCATACTACCTAGTTCCGCAGCTCTTATAGCCATTTTTACACCAGTCACTGTGTCCATATTTGTAGGAATAAGGGGGTTGGTTAGCGTAAGTTTATCGGATATTTTTGTAGTTAAATCTACCTCTGATCTACTACTTAACGGAGAGTACCTTGGTTTTAGTAGTACGTCATCAAACGATAGAGCTAATTCAAAAACTGAGTTCATAACGGAGTTTGTTTTTTTTAAAACAACGTATCCACTATAACCTACAGATTATGTTTTGCTCAATAGGAAATATTTTATTATTGCCTATTCTTTGTTACCAAAGGATATTCTATCGGGAGCAGTTTCTTTATACTGCAAAAGGGTGGCCGGCATAAGTGTAAAGTCACCAAAAGTTTGGTTAATAGTGTCTAAAGCTTTATAAAAATTATTTTTATTATCTACAAAACTAAATAGGTCTTTTTGTTCGTAGTCTTTTTTAGCAAAGTAACTAGTGCTAATTCCAAGTATTCTTACTTTTTTATTTGGATACTGCCTTTGATTAAAAAGTTTAATTAATTCTTTATAAATTTCGGAAGTGGAATCTAGATAATTTACAATTCTGTGGCTCTTGTTCCAACTAGTTCCATCACTGTATAGAATAAAAAAACTAAAACATCGTGCTTTTAGTTTATGTTTTCTAAGTCTACTACATGCCTTTTCTGTTAATTTAAGCGCTATGGCCTTTATTTCAACGTCGCAATTTGTAAATTTGGGTAAATGGTAAGAGTGTCCAATTGTCTTTCTTTTTGTAATGTAATCATCAATTTCATGGCCCCTGAGTCGCAAATACCAATAAGTTCCGAAAGTATCAAATTCAAACTGTAATGTTTGTAAATTAGTCTTATAAAATTCTAGGGGTGTAAATATACCCCTTTTATTTAAACGAGCTTCATTTTTACTAGCTACTCCATGAAGGTCTTGTAGTTTTAGCATGTCGTAAAATGTTTCTATATTTGTATAGTCCACGTAAAAAAATCCGTTAGGTTTATTTACATTACTGGCAACTTTGGCTAAAAAATAATTTGTACCAACACCGATAGAGCATTTTAAGTAGTCCCCTACCTTATCCCGCAAGGCCTTTCTTATATCTTCTGCTAACTCAGACATTTTATCCTTATGCTTTACCCTAGACTCTTCTAAAGGAGTATCCTTGGCCAAGTATCCTCCTTGTAAAAAACGGATATCCCTAGAAAAGTTTAAAACGGCTTCATCTATAGATTTTCCTGTCACATTTGGACAAATTTCACTAAACACCTCCATAAATTTTTTGTTTATATATCTGTATTTAGCAGGATCCGCCTCTTTAAAAATAATATTAGGGCACATTTCTAAAGCATCTCTTACTTTAGTACCAGTTTTAATGCCAAATTTTTTAGCTTCAACTGACGCAGCAACAATAGTAGAACTTTGATGTATACTTGGAACAACTCCCACCGGTTTTTTTCTTAGTAAGGGGTTTTCCTGTTGCTCACAACTGGCAAAAAAACTATTCATATCTACATGCATCATTAGAGGAAGACTTTTGTTGACCCCAAGTCCCCCTTTATTAAGAGTATATTTTGTGTGCACAGTTACGAGAAAAAGTTTATTTCTAACAACTGCCAAGATAGGGCTTGGGTATTAAAGCTTAGTTTTAAAAAGGTATTACCACTTTGAACGCCAAAAATATGGTACCGGGTATCACCAATCTTTTTGTCGTAATTAAACCCTAATTTATCTATTAAGTACTCAGTAGTACCGCATTTTACTTTATAGATATGGGTCTTAATGGCGCGAGCTTTAAATACCACTATTACATCTATTCCTTTGGTGATAGTATTTTTACTGTAGTAGGGCATTGCTGTTTTTAGAAATAGTGATATATTAGGGTGTAGTAATTACATACTTAATATGGAACAAATAAAATTAAACTTAGCTAGCTTACAAATAGTTCTTAAGGGTTTAGTAGCTAAAATTAAAAATAAAATCAACAAGTAAATAGTTATTTTTTATTAAAATAATTTTACCAAATAAAACCCGAAAGTAAAGATGGGTGTTTTAGACCTAAATTTTAGGGCAAAAAAAAATCTTAGTACACCTTCCATAGATACATCTTTGCCTAATTTTATTCCTTCTAGAAGACTTTTTCTTCAGATGTCCGCTTTGTTTTTAACCGGGGGAACAGCCCTGTATCTTCAAGTACTGGAAATTCAAACACGTCTTAATGTAGACTTCGATGAAGCCTCCTGGATATGGTTTCAAGCCTATAAAGATCAGCAAACAATCGATCACCCAGTAATAGATAGGGTAGCTTGGAGAGAACTTTCTATAAAGGAGTCCGGACCCCAGAAATACGCTTTAGATTGTGAATTGGCCGGTTTAAGAATTTTAAGTACTCTAAACAACAAGAATATAGGAACTGAGGATGAGATGATCAATTTTTTAAGAAAGGACATAGATCCTAGTAAAGGTATTCACCCAGACATTAATAAAGTTCTAAATGCTCCTGGCAACCCTGCGTGGGGCCAAATTCCACCCTATGCCTACGGGATATATGCCCAACCGATTTGGGATCAAATGAGTAGTGACGTTCCTTGGCTAAGCTATGCTGACAGTTTCGGTTTCAACGGCGACAATAATAGAGGATTTGGGGGAAATAAAGATTTATATAAAAGCACAGTTAAAGGTTTTCTTAGACAAGGCATGCCTCTATTGGCCTGGACTCACTGTGCAAGTAGAGTAGGTGTTTGGGAAAACCAATATGTACCCAAAGAACACGCTATAGTTTTGTGTGGTGTTGGACATGATGAGGTATCTTTTATAGATCCTCTGAATGCAAGAATGTATAGAACCGGATTAGACAACTTGGCCGATAGAGCTAACGATTTAGGCCAAGGTGCGCAGGGCTTAATGTGGGTAGAGAATGACTATTAAAATTGACTACTCCACCCTTTTAACTTCTATATAATCTGTTTTTAGTAATTTACTTAATGTTTCAGCTATTAAATTGCTGTTTTTTACTTTGCTACAAGTAATTAAATCTATATGAATACTGCCAAATTCTGGCCATGTATGAGCTATTAAATTGCTGTTTTGTAATACATACGTAAAAGTCTCCCCACCTTTTTCATCGAATTTTGTAAACATAAAGTCCTTTATTTTTAAACTATGTGATTTGGCAAACTGTCTAATTAAATGGTCTAGTGCATTTTTATAAAACATTTGCTTTTCAACTTTTAGGATTTTAATTGAATACTGCTCTATATAAGGAAAGTTTTGGTTTTCGATAATTTCATAAGTATAAATATTTTTTACTTTAAACTCTTTTATTTTTGTCTGTGGCGTAGTTTTTAAAATATACAAGGAACTAACACTGCCTATACTTTCGGCCCCAATATAATTATTAAAATTATTTATTTTATCCTCTATTAGCAAAGCGTATTCCCCTATTACCTGTTGAATAGCTAAAGTTTTTTCGGGAGATTTAAAACTGTTTCCATAATTTAAAAAGATGTATTTTCCACTAAAGTCAGTGTGACCTTTTAATAGCTGCAAAGATCTGTCTATAAAAAGTTTTATACCAGTGTAAGTATAGGGTGGGTCAATTAAAACAGAGTCGTACTTACCAAAATGCTGTGGGGGTATTTTATCCCTAGCGTCGTACTTAAGTACCTCTATATTTAGTTTATATTTCTCACTAATTTGTTTTATTTTTAAAACCAAGTTATCGTCTAACTCTAATACCGTAATTTTTAATAATTCGGGATACTTTTTAGCCAAAACTATAGAAACTAAGTCATCATCACCGATTAGTGCGACGGAATGTTTGTTACTAATTAAACCTTTTTTATCCAAAATTACTGCTTTTTGTAAACTAGTTTGAGGCAGTGCAAAAAATTGATCGTATTCTCTTTTGTTAGCTTCAAAGGGCAATTTAAACTCTTTTCTGACACATGTAATGAACTCCTCTAACTCAGGGTCAGAAATACTAAATAAACTCCAGTTATAAGCAGTAAAATCTAAATTTTTAAGATCTTTTATTTGAGGAATTGTTTTAACTAAAGCAGAAACAGTACTAGAGGGTAGTCCTGTCAAATGAACTATTTTAGAAATATCTTTAGTGTTTTCTTTTTTAACTAAGTATAAAACACCTTCAATCTCAGCTACTTTTAAATCTTGATTATTTTTTGCAAGTTGCTCTACTAAGGCGTTCATAGGGCTAATTATAACATAATGCCTTAACAAAGGCACTAATGCTATAATTTAATTAATGGAAACGTTGCTAATACAAAATATTCTCCAAGGGGAGGCTTGCGATTATTTTTTAAAACTTTCTAAGGAAGTAAAAAATAGATTTAATGTCTGCATACCTTCTTCGGCACCTCACTTTACGATTAAATATAAATTTAATACTACAGAATACAACGAGGTAAATAAGTTAGTGGGTAACTTTGTCAAAAGTAGAAAAAAAGAAAAGATATTTATAAAAAACATTAAAACATTTAAAGAAGGTAAAGTGATTTATGTTCAAGTGTCTTTGGGTAAATCTGCCAAAAACTTATATAAAGATTTTTATACAAGTTTAGAAAAATTACCTTATATTACCTGGGGAGATTTTGATAAAGAAAATCTAAATTTTCATATAACCTTGGTAAAAGATAGCGGGGGTAAGTGTGATGAAATTTTAGAATTTTTAAGGGGAAAAGAGAAAATATTCGATGCTTATTTTGACAATATTAGTATCCTAAGTTTAGTTAGAGACGAAATAGGTAATGATGCATGGAAAATTAAAAGCAGAAATTTTTTACAAAATTAAATATCCTCATACCCCTTTTTCTGAAGATCGTAGGCCTCTTTATACATACCACCTTTGGCAATTAATTGAGCATGGCTACCCTCTTCTACAATTTTTCCGTTATCTAAAACTATAATTCTATCTGCATTTCTTACCGTACTAAATCTGTGACTAATTATTATAACCGTTTTGTTTTTAGCAAAATCAAATAATTTTTGAAATATTTCATACTCTGCTTTAGGGTCAATAGCACTCGTTGGTTCATCTAGTATAAGTATCGGACTATCTTTATAGAATGACCTAGCCAGAGCTATTTTTTGCCACTGACCCCAGCTTGGATCAATTCCATTTGGAAAAGATTTTCTAAGTAGCTGTTTGTATTTTTTAGGATACTTATCTACAAATTCGTGTGCACCAGACATTTTAGTACTCTTAACAACTTTTTCAAAGTTTACTTTTTTGTTTAAATCGCTTAATGCAACGTTTGTTTTTACATCATAGTGAAAAGTAGCAAAATTTTGCATTAAGGGAGATAAGTATTTAAACCAGTCTTTTCTGTTTAAAGTTTTAATACTTTTATTGTTTATTAAAATTTCACCCTTATCTATATCGTAAGACCTTAAAAGTAGTTTTATTAAGGTTGTTTTTCCAGCCCCATTTTCTCCGACTATCGCAATATGCTCACCAACGCCCATGGTGAAATTAAAATTCCTAAGAACCCAAGTTTTTGTACCGGGGTACTTAAACCAAACATTTTTAAATTCTATTAGGGGCGAATTTGGAAATGTCCCTACTAATCTTGTGCCGTTTTTAAGGTTAGATTTTAAATTAAGAAACTGTCTGTATTCAGAGATAAACAAGCTATCCTCATACATATTTCCCACAAATCTAAAAATACTCTTTAAAGATCTGGAAACGGTCTCTATCCTACTTGAGTAGAATGTAAATAAACCTATTGTTATTATTCCCCCAACTACCTTGTAAATTAAAAAGGCGTAACTAAATATGTAGAAAACAGAACTTAAAAAACCAAGTAAAACCTCAGAGAATAACCTTCTTTTTTCCAGCTTTAATTGTTTGTTTAAAAACTTATCGTTTAAATATGTAAACTTGTTTAATAAGAAATTTGTAAGATTGTGAACCCTTACCTCCTGAAAATAACTTAATTCCTTTAGATACGCCCTCGTAGACCAAAATTCTCTTCTAGTAGTAGACTCAGCATCCCAGATACCCCATGCTTTATCGCCCAAAGCTATTTGATTTATCAGAGTGGGGATATTACCTAAGAGTAAAAGAATAAGAATTATAGGTGATAGAGAAAATAAAATCACTGTAGAAATTATCAGAGATGTGAAATCGTATATACTCCAAAATAGCTTATCTATGATGCTATTTGCCCTAAAATAATTTTCATCCACTTTTTGAATTAATTTATTTACTTCTGGGTCTTCATAGGCCTGCAGCTCTAATTGCGAAAACTTTTTGGCAAGAATAATTGAATTATTTCTGCTTATTCTTAAATGACTTATTATTTCAAAATAATTCGTAAAAGAATTTATAATTTTGTCCAATACAACTATCATAAAAAAAGCACCAACGTAGAAGTATAAGGAATTAGTGTCTAAAGGATTACTAGCGGCATTGGTTAGTGCGTCAATAATTTTTGCCCAAAAGTAAGAGTAAGTTAACGGTACTAGGGCAGTAAGACTAATAAATAGCAAAAAACCAACATTAAAGTAGGTGTTCTGAAAAAAACCAAGTTTAAATATCCAGACTAAAGAGCTTATCAGTTTTTTCGATTCAGATAACTTTAATAGAATTTTCCTTTTTGTAATCAAAATGTTAAGGAAAGTAGTTATTTTTTAATACTTATCTTCTTGTTAATAAAAAAGGCAACAAGCAGGGCAGTTAAAAATAAAAAACTTCCATAAAAGCAGGGAGTGACAAAGGGATTTAAAACTTTAGCTCCTGAACAGCCTACATATTCTTGACCAGAAGCTTGGTAAAACTTATATAACTCTTTGCCAAAATTACTCCAAGCAAAAATAACACCCCCAATTAAAAACCAAAATAAATATTTAAATTGATAGCCTAACTTTTTAGTACTAATTATTAAAGCCCAAATTAAAGACCCCAAAAATGCAAAAGCACCATAAAAACAGGGGGTTAAAAAAGGATGAACGGCTGTACAATCTTTAAATTTAAACCAAACTCCTTCAAAATCATGAAATCTTAAAAAGTCTTGATAGACTGCAAAAAAAGCAACAAAAGTACCCACTGTTAGCACAATTATTAAAATATTCTCAAGTTTTTTTAATTTCACTAAACTTATTTTATACCTTAGGTATATGCCGGTGCAACTACACCGATTCGTTAAATTTTACCTTAAACTAATTCTTGCGATAGTATGTCTCTGGTATATATTTAGTATATACTACTAAATTTCAAGTATATCTATGGCTCAAAAAGCAAAAAGAAAAATACTACAACTAGGTAAGTACAGCAAAGTAATCGTTATCCCTAGAGATTTTTTAAGGGATCTCAAGTGGAAAGAAAACCAAATGCTGGAGCTTGCCTTAGATAAAAAAAATAAAAGAATAATAGTAAAAGATGCTAAGTAATTATAGATAGTTAAGTAACCTTTTATTTCTTATCTTTAAATAGCTCTTTAATGAAATAGGCTATACCTAAAATTAAAAAAGTAACTACTAGTAAGTAAACTAAAAACCCTCCAAAAAACCAGTTTTGCATCATACCCTCTCCGTATTCATACATCATTTGTAAACACCCCCTTTAAAACCCTAATATAGGATCAATTATGCCCGCCAAGGTTAAGGCAGATATTAAATTTATTAATGCAAAAAATATAACTAAAAACCCCATTGTTTTAAAGAAAGTTGCTTTATGCTTACCCTCTGAAAATTTTACGGAGGCAAAACTTACACCTGCTAATACGGGCAAGGTACCTAAAGAAAACACAAGCATAGTAGTTGCACCAGTTATAAAGCTTCCAGATGATAAAGCATAAAATTGCATACTTTGAGTAAAACCGCAGGGCAATATAAAGGTTAAAGCACCTAGTATTATGGGAGTTAAAATGTGATCTTCTCTAAGCCTACCTTTTAATCCCTTACTGTGAGGTAATGCTAGTTGTAGTTTTTTAACAAAGGGAAAGGTGTCTAACATATTTAATCCTAAAACTAACATTACAAAAAACAGTACAAATGTTAAAAGCATGTTTCCTGTTTGAGAAACCTTTAAAACCGACCCTAAAAGACCAATTAAACCACCTAATAAAAAAAATGATATTACCCTAGATGCATGAAAAGCTGTAATAGGAATAAAGGGTTTTTTAGTATCATTTTTAGCAAATGTTGCCGACATGGATAAAACTAACCCTCCAACAACGGCCATACAGGAGGATAAACTTGCTATAACACCAATTACAAATACAGCTACAACCGAAATATTGTTAGGGCTGTATAGGGTAAGAATCCCAGATTTTTGAAGTAAAATAAATAATGCAAAAAAAGCTAATGCGGCAGAAAAAGGTATTAGTAAAGATTTGTAGTTAACGTCTTCTGAGAACTTAGTTAACGAAGCGGTATAACCCAAACTTTCTATTTTTTTATTTAGTTGATTTAAAGTTAAGTCTAAATTTGCCCCATTTTTTGTTGTTACATGTAATTCCCCCTTAGCGTTACTGGCCTTTGCACTATTAATAGCTTCTATTTCTTCAGCACTCTCTTTAATAACTATTTCACAAGCCTTACAATGCATTCCTTTTATGTACAGTATTGAGTCCTTCATATGGATTTGATTTTTAACCTTAAGGAATTTGAAACAACGCTAACACTACTTAAGGCCATGGCCATTCCTGCAAAAACCGGATTTAGCGAAATTCCAAAAAATGGATAAAATGCCCCGGCTGCCAAAGGAATTCCAACAGCGTTATAAATGAATGCCCAAAATAGATTTTGCTTAATTGTAGTTATAGTATTTTTAGATAGATTTATAGCCTTTAAAACCTTAGATAGGTCGCCTTTTAGCAGGGTAATTCCAGCAGATTCAATTGCGACATCAGTTCCCGTACTCATAGCTATTCCAACATCAGCCTGGGCCAGGGCGGGAGCATCGTTTACACCATCCCCTACCATGGCAACAATGTGGCCGTCTTTTTGAAGTTGCTTAATAACGTCAGCTTTGTCTTTTGGCAAAACCTGAGCGTATACTTGGTCAATATTTACTTTTTTAGCTATAAAGTTTGCAGTTTCTAACTGATCTCCTGTTAATAAAATTACCTTTATACCCAACTTATGTAAGCTTTTAATAGTTTTTGCGGAGTTTTCTTTTAAGGTATCACTTATCGAAAAGTATGAAATTAAACTTTTACCATCGGATACAAAGACTGGTGTACCTCCCTGATTAGTAATAGTGGTCATAACTGCTTTTTCAATATCTATTTTAAGATCTTTCATTAGGGCAAGGTTTCCTATGTAGTAACTTTTGCCCTCTATAAATCCTTTTAGGCCTTTCCCTTCTATTGTGGTAAACCCAATTACCTTTAATTCTTTAGCTTTTTTGCCTTTTGTAAACTGTACTAATGCCTCGGCTAAAGGATGCTCTGATAGATTTTCTAAAGAATATATTATATTAGTTAGTTCAGAATCTTTTAATTTAGAAACGTTATTAAATGAAACAACTTCTGGTTTACCCTTTGTTATAGTGCCGGTTTTATCAAAAGCAATAGCAGTTACCTTGTTTAGATGCTCTAAGTTTTCAGCATTTTTAATTAGTATTCCGTTTTGAGCTCCCTTTCCTGTTCCTACAATTATTGCTGTAGGTGTGGCAAGGCCTAGTGCACAGGGGCAAGCTATAACTAAAGTTCCAATCAACGATGACAGGGCAAAACCTAATGTCTGATTAAAGGGCATAAAATAAGGGCCAACTATAATCCATAGTAAAAAAGAGACTACTGCTATAACTAAAACTACGGGCACAAAAATGGATGATATTTTATCCACCAAGGCTTGTACAGGTGCTTTACTTTCTTGTGCCTCCTCAACAAGTTTAATTATTTGAGCTAGCATTGTTTGAGCACCTACTTTTGTAGCTTTGTACTTAAAGTGTCCGTTTTTATTTAAAGTTCCACCAATAACCGTATCGTTAATACCTTTTTTTACGGGCATAAACTCGCCTGTAAGCATACTTTCGTTTACAGTAGAAGAACCGCTAATAATTTTTCCATCTAGGGGGATTTTAGACCCAGGTTTTACTATTAGAATATCTCCTATTTTTATATTACTAATACTAAGCTCCACTACCTTTCCATCTTTTTCTACCAAAGCAGTTTTGGCCTGAAGCCCCATTAACTTCTTAATAGCGTCACCTGTTTTAAGTTTTGATTTAATCTCTAAATACTTTCCTAAGGTGATAAAGCCAATAACAACTATGGCGACATCAAAATAAAGAGCGTGAGAAAGATTTAATTTTGTTACCAAGTTTGGAAAAAAGAAAACTACCAGGCTATAGAAGTAGGCTACAGAGGTACCAATACCAACTAAAGTATCCATATTAGCAGCACCATATTTAATAAATCTGTACACACCCTTCAAATAATCTTTTCCTACCCAAAATAAACTAATTGTTGATACAACAATCATTAAAGGATTTAAAAACATCATAGGGATATTTATGAATAAGGGAGTTCCAAATAACTTATGAAAAATTTCAATTAGCATTAAAGCAAAAATACCTATTGTAAAAGGTAAGGTAACTTGCAGTTTGAGCTTTAAGTTAGCTAAATCTAATAAAGCAGAGTCTTTAGATTGGCTAGATTGGCCGAATTTTTCTAAAGTATATCCTATTTTAGAAACTTGTTTATTAAGTTCTTCTATAGATTTCTCAGAGTTTTTAAACGTAATAGATGCTTTGTTTGTAGCGTAACTTACTTCACATTTTTCAACATTTTCATCTTTTTCTAATCTACTTTTAATTAAAAGAGCACAACTAGCACAGTGCATTCCATTTACTTTATAAGAGGTTTTCATTTTGTCCTTTCTCTAATATTTATAACAGTAATTAACTCACTAATTAATTTTTCTTCTAACTCTTTATCTTTTGTTCTAAAACCCTGTGAAAAACAGTGTTTTAAATGATTGTCTAAAATTTTACTTGCTGAACTGTTTAACAACCCTTTTACTGCAAGTATTTGTTGTAGTATGTCTATGCAGTAAACATCGTCATCAATCATTTTTATAATTTTTTCTAAACTTGTTTTGGCCTTTTTTAAGGCGATTCTAGCCTTTTTATTAGTACTATCCATATTGCTTATTGCTTAATTAAATTTAATTTTAAAACCGTACATTCCCATAGAACAATTTCCAGATATTACAGTCCCGGATTTTTGGGGAGGTATTGTATAGCTTTTAATACCATTTTGCGGAAGTGAGTCATTTACGCCTAAATCTTTAAT